>Ga0164297_10000194_pt1 | contig 79915 bp, 108 predicted proteins | sample GEODES058metaG_FD_113539 | JGI IMG/M metagenome (GOLD analysis project Ga0164297, IMG submission 113539) | Dystrophic lake water microbial communities from Trout Bog Lake, Wisconsin, USA - GEODES058 metaG | ecosystem: Environmental > Aquatic > Freshwater > Lake | place: USA: Trout Bog Lake... | reverse complement strand
GGGATTGTATTCTTCGCTATCGCCTACGACTTCACCAATGGCTCGAATACAGGTTTTTGGACTGTAGATGCCAACAATGATTACAATGATTCCGAAAAACACCATACGCAATCTATCTGTAATCGGTTTCATTGTGCTTCCTTGATTTTACGTACTGAATAGAACTGATTAGGCAGGGCTTCTCGGTTATAGGAGTTAGCGAATCCTTCTGCTACCTGCCGGTCTTCAAACCTTTGTACTACTCGCTCGGAGTGGTAGGCACGGCCACCATTGGCTGGTTGAAAACTTTCTTCTAGGACCATTTCGTATTGGAAGTTCATAGTTTGCTCCTTACTTTGAAAAGAAATATGTTGCAACACAAATACCTACGATAATCAGAATCCATAATTTTTCATCACGTGCATGTTTTGCATTGTGCTTTTCGATTTGTTCTGGTGTCATCTTTGTGCCTAACTTTTTAACTTATGTATATATTATAGCAAAACTGCCATTTCTGGGCAAATTGCGGTGTTGCACAAAAACAACACTATCTATACACTCGTCTACTTGCAAATACCGCCTCCATCTTGTCAGATTCTGAAGGTTCTGGCGGTACAACTACAAAATCCTGGCAAGTCTTTTCATTTTTAAGCATACGCGACAATCTACAATCTTTGTTCTCCACGGTGCTGAGTGTATGATCTGTTATGGTCTTGCCTGTGGTTTCGTTGACGCCCACACTTGCAACACCAACACCAGCAATAAATGCTGGTGCGGCACAACCAGTCAACAGTGACAATAAAATTAAATATTTCATATAAAAAAGGGGCCTAAGCCCCTTTGTTTACTTACCGCTAGCAGCAATAATGTACTTACCAAACCTCTTATGGAACTCGTCAAAGTTCTTCATTTTGCCTGGTACCATTGGTAAATTGTAAGTTGTTAAGGCCACCCTTGCACCCATAACCACCAACTCTGTACTAAAGTTAGCCATCATAAAGCCCAGGAAGTTGTCAGCCTGTGCATGCCAGTCTGCAAGTTTTTCCCGGCCCAACTTCTTGTACTGATCTTGCAATTCATAGCACATAGAGATTGTCAAACTGTACATGGCACTGACTTCTTTTACTTTAAGTTCTTTGACCTTACCGCTTAACACATCTTCGGGCTTGGGCATTTGACCTGCTACCTTACGATGTGCCATAAAGCTGATACCAGTGCCTTCACCTACAGTACCCGAAATCAAGTCTGTAAGTTCGGCATCACTAGCATCTTCGTCTTGCAAGAAGTCACTAACAAAACTCCAGCTACGTGGAGTAGCGAATGCACGACTAGCTGACTTTGGATCAAAGTCCATAAGAGCCTGTTTAGCAAAGCCGATGTAACCTACAACATCTTGATGCACATTGTGATTAACCGCCCATTGGAACCAGCTATCAAAGTCACACTTGACTTCCATGTGTACAAAACGATTTGCCAACGGGCTAGGCATTCTGTAACTGACACCTTTGTCAGATTCTCTGTTACCTGCCGCAACAATCACAACATTGTCTGGAAGCACATACTTACCTATACGTCTGTTAAGAATAAGTTGATAACCAGCTGCCTGTACGCTGGGTGCTGCACTATTCATCTCGTCCAAGAACAATACTACAATAGGATACTGATCGGCAAGTTCTTGATCGGGCAAGTCAATTGGAGGAGCCCAATCCATCTTTTCGTTTGTCTTGTTAAAGAATGGAATACCACGAATGTCTGTGGGCTCCATTTGACCCAAACGCAAGTCAATCATGTGTCCGCCAAGTTCTGCGGTCAAATCTGCTACCAGTTCACTTTTACCGATGCCGGGAGGGCCCCATAAAAATACTGGACGTTTATTCTTAAAACAACGTAAAACGCGACTACGTGCTTCTGTGGGACTAACGGTGCGGTGTTCTGATACTGCCATTGCTTTCTCCTAGTTAAAAATGTATTATATTGCGATTGTCATTCTGTGTCAAATTAGACATAAAAATCTGTTGTAAATCGGCAGGCGTCGTAAACTGTTTCACGAACCATGGTGTCTGTGGCTTCTTCAAAGCCAGGTTCTCGAGCAAGATTGACCAGGGCTTGCCAAGTGCAGAGCCAGTTTTGCTCGTGTACACGACTTAGTAAAACAATGCCGTGAACCGCAGCATTGCCTTCGGGTGTAAACATTCCGTAATCTTGAATCATTGTAACTCCTTGTTTTTCACTATATCTTATTATAACTTAAACGTCATTTTCAAGCAAATAGGGTGTTGCGTTTATGCAACAAAATCGTATGCGTATTCGTTGCCGATTGGACCAGCGATTTGAACTTGGTAATTAAGACATTTGAGTTCGTCTAGGACCTGACGTGCCTTGGATGCAGAGTCAAACATTTCATCAGCAACAAACTCTACAAAAAGAGAGCCGTTAACGAAGCTGGGTTTTGCCGTTGCATCGTATGCTAAAACTTGATTTTTTACGGTGTTTTCAAAAAGTGCCTGTGTCATTGTCTAACTCCTTATTACTTACTATATCTCTATTATAGCGGAATCACCATTTCTGGACAAATTGACTGTTGCGTAAAAACAACATAAATATAGGATGCGTATACAAGAAATCTTAGCAGAAGGCCGAGCACATCCTGTTATAGTAGTGGATGTGCAACCGGAATATTCAGGCATGAATGACGGCGATGAAAACTCCGTATTCACAGAAATTATCAATTTTGTAAACAACCAAACAGGTCCGGTGTTGATGTTTGTCAACGCAGAAGATCAAGGACTCAGTGGTGATACTATTCAAAGTATTAAAGAATATTGGGACGATTCAGGATTTGCTCCTGAGAATTGGCGTAGAGTTCAAATAGTAGACAAAGGGTATGGGTACTTGCGTAGTTGGATGGATTCGGGAATAGAACCTGCAACGATTATTGCCACTATACGTGAATTGTATCAACAACGGAAAACGGACAGTAGAGAATTACAATTTCCTGCATCTAACAGACGCACTCCGCAACAGAGTTTGATCATGGGTGCTATGCAGGAAATGGAAGATGATCCTATTAGCGTTAACTGGACCAGTGTGGCACAATTAAAACGTTTTACGGGTGCTTATATAGTTGGCGGAGCACGAGATCAATGTTTGCGTGAAGTTGAACTACTAATGAACGCATTTAACATTCGCTACAAAAGAATAGACAGTTTGGTGTACACCTAATGCGTATTACAGAAATCATTACAGAATCATCAGGCTTACAATTCTCAGTACATACACCTGATAATTTTGCAAGTAGTTTTCAAATCACTTTATCGGTTCAAGGCAAACGCATAGGTCATTTTAATTTTGTTCGAGACCCTGATACTGATGATGTCAATAATGAAGTGGAAGTTGAGAGTCGCTTTCTAGGACAAGGATACGGCAAACTATTGTTGTTGAAAGCAATTGACGTTGCTAATAACCATAAATTAGACTTTCAACAAGACATACGTGGCGTTACAGATAGTCAACAACGTGTTTATGACAGTCTAGAAAGTGCAGGATTAATTGTAACTCCTGGCGATGGATTTTGGTTCTTGACTCCGCAAGGCGAACAAGAACTTGCTAGAGCCTAACTCCTACCTTTTTTGCTTTAGCTAACCGAATCGCTTCTATATGCTCTGGGGATTTTGGTTTTCCTTTACTTGCTTGTGATAAAATTTTTCTAGTTTCTTCAGACGCTTTCCTACCCTTAGCCTTTTCGGAGATTTTTTTCCTAGTTTCCTCGGATGCTTTTCTTCCTGTATTTGGATTTGGCAATCCAGCTTCTTTTAGCTGCTGAAAATGCTTCCGTTTAGTTTCTTTAATGGCAAGTATCTGTTCTTGGCTCATTGACACGCCTTTATTTGGGGCTTCTCTAGGAGATTTTAATTCGTTACTATCTATTTTTCTAATGGTGTCTAGATCTGGATCAGTTCCCCAATATTTTATTTGAGTCTTCATATTACTTGCAGACAATTTAGTTTTTCTTTCGGCTTCGCATATTCCTTTGTACACCACCCCCCTAAATTTAAATGCTCCCTTAGGCCTAATAGGCCCTACAAACATTTTGGCTTTTCGTTCTTTATATTTTTGTAAGTTTGTTTCTTTTAACTTTTGTTTGACATGCGGTAGCATTTGCTTACCGTAGTTAGGGTTTTTAGTGCCGGTCTTTGTCTTCATATGAGCAATATGCTCTAGCCTTAGTGATTCAAATACTCGACTGTTTATCTTGTGTTGTCTGCGACCGTACTTCATCCTGGTCATTGCAGTAAAGGCATGCATCATTTGAATATGTTGTTTTTTTGGAACATCTAATTTCCAGAGTAAGGCATGAGCAATGTAATGCTCTCTAGCAGTTAATTTAACTATATTTTCTTTTACATCGGGACCTCCCCAACTTTTAGGAATTATATGATGCTTTTCAAAATAAACTGCATCAGGCAATTCTCTGGTTAAGGCACGATCTATTAATAAATTGTACCATTTACTGTATTTGTTGTTGGTCACATCTACTGGCCAATTTATCATTTTTTTATTTTGCCAATGTATCGGTGTGAATAGCACACACGAGCCGCATCACGTTCTACAGTAGTTCCACCATAGCCGGGCATGGCACGTTTAGAACCATCCTTGTTTAAATAACTTGTTGCACGACTTTTACCATTTGTGCTTGTGGCTTGCCATAATGGACTGCGATTCCTATGCTCACCAAATGCCGGATGTGCAGTTTTACTATAATACAACAGGCCTCTACTGTGATATATTTCGGCTACTGCATCACTAAATGCACTACCAATACCCAATCCTTGAAACTCGGGTAATACAACGGTTCTATGACCACGCCAATAACTGTGTAGTGTACCGCTGGTACTATGAATAACTGCACCAAACACCACAGGCTTGTTGTCTATTAGACCTACATAACAATGTGCACCTTTAGCCAAGGCAGTATCTAGATAGTGATACTTACCAAACAGTCGCCAATACGTGCTACTTGTGCTGCGGATGGTGAGAGTAATTGGTGGTCGTCGCCCCAGTCGATGAAGTGACCTCCGGTTTTCTAAGACACGTAAGTCCGTGTCATATACGTAGTCAGGATCTAACCATTCTACTATGTCTCTGTGGCAACTGGCAATGTATAAAGGTTTGTTATCACCTTGCCGATCATAATACTTGCGAACACTATATGCAAGACTTTTGGCAGTGTCGCGATCCACCACACTTGTAAATTCATCAATGGTATTGATACCTTGATCCAAACACATGGCCATTTCAAATCTATGCCGTTCGCCATTGCTGAGTGTAACAGGCGGACGAAACCAAGCAGGTATAGTACGCAATCCACAACTTAGCAACAGTTCTTCGCCACGTTCGGGTGTGCTAAAGTTGTCAATAACATAGGCTTCATCATCCATGTAAGGTTGTTTGAGCTCGCCTAAACTTCGCAGTATTGTGCTCTTGCCACTACCACTAGTGCCCACAATCAACACAATACCCTCTGCGGGAAGTTGGGGTATTTCTACCCGGGTTTCCTGGTAGTCTTTGATATCGTACTTGGTACGTATTGTTTCTAAATAACTGGTCATATTATTCCTCTACAAAAAGTGCAGGATCAAGTGAAATTGTATTCGAGTTCGAAACCGGGTTCAGTGTTAAATTTAATCGTTGTTCGATTATGTTGCAGTATTCGAGACTGAGCTCGGTACCATGAAATTTTCTATTGGACAACAAGCACATCTTGGCAGTAGTACCTGACCCGGCAAAAGGATCAAATACAGTGTCGCCTTCGTTGGTCCAAGTTGTGATCATGTCGTGTGCCAAGGCTTCGGGCATGATAGCCGGATGTTCAAATGCAATTTTGTCCTTGGTGCTGTGTCCGCCACCCACATTGTACTCAAATATATTTTTTACTTTGGTAAATTCATTTCTTTTGGTCTTGGTGTAGCTGATATCACCGCCTTGTCCACGATGTTTCATATTGGCTCCGAGATGGCCGTACTTGGCCTTGACCATGATGGGATTGAAAGTTTCTGGAGCATCCTTGCTCAGTATAAACACATACTCCCAGGCCTGATGATACCTTTTGCTACTGACCCCGGCTGGCATCGGATTCTTTTTGGCATATATCATTGTGTCGTGTAGCCTAAATCCCAAACTCATAAAGTATAGGGCTTGACGCATACTGGTTCCGGTCTCAGATCCGTTTACCGTGGCGTCGGCCACGTTCCAGGCAACGACTCCGCCACGGCGGGTAGTACGCCATAATTCAGTGGCAATAGCTTCAAACGGAAAACTATAACCGTTGTAGTTCCTTATGTTGTCGTAAGGAGGACTGGTCAGTGTGAATTTTATTGAGTCGTTGGGCAGAGTTTTGAGATAGTCTAAACAATTGAGATTGTAAACATTGACATCATTCTGAGAATAGAACGGGATAGACATTGGATTTTTCCTTCAGGTTAATTTCGGCCAAAATTGTATCTTTGTCAAACTTCCACGGTTCAGGTAATGGAAGACAGATATTGGCAGAATGTTTGTATTTAGTTAGATTTTTGTATTCTTTGAAACAGGTTGATTCTCGTTTGGCATTGCCATTGATACGTTCGCATACTTTTTGTGCCGCACCATCTATATCGGCGTATCCAGCAACACAGGCTCCTTCTCGCACCCAAGTAATAACAGCAGGATCAATTGGTTGATACTGTTGCCAAAATACACTCACAATATACGATGACAATGTGTGATTGTAACCGTGTGCCACAATCACTTCGTACGAAGTATTAGTTCTATACTTGTTATGACTTTCGTTTATGTTGTCTTGAAATCCCTTTAATGTGGCCAGCCCCACATTGACTGCACTCTCAGTACTGTCATTTTTAAAATCTAGTTGTTGTCGACGTTGTACAATTTCAAGCCCGGCTGTCCATTTATTTTGTTTGACATTTTGATGCGGACCCAAAAACATAGCGGGATCGGTTTGAAAATCACGTCCCATTTTGGTTTTGAGCACATGCGGACTCAGTTGTCGGGTCTTGACCGACACTTGTATCTCGCCAAGATAACCGTCAGCAAAGTCTTTGGCATCTCCGGTATGATTTATGCCAAACGATTCACAGATGGCAAATTCCAACAGTCTCGGTGGCAAAGTATCGCCCGAATTAAAAATACTTTTTAATCCATGATAGATTCGAGCCTTGAATAATCGATCATCAAAATTCATATGTGTTCTTTCATGTAAGCAATTATAATATAACTGTCGTTGTTTGTCAACTGTTATCTTCTAAATTTTGTAGATAGGTGTTTAAGTCGCCGGCGTGTAGTTGCAACATGATCAAAGTAGTTTCATCAAAGATTATTATGGCGTTATAAGTATCAATAACATACGGACTAGTAAGCAATCGTTCTAGTTGTAAGAATTGCCGACCTCCAAGCCCTCGTTGTAATTTTACCCGGTGTGCTTGAATCTTGGTATGCTTGTTGATCCAGGCCAAAGCTTCGCGTGTTAGTCTAAGGCTTGCGGGATTGATAGGATTAAACCACCAGCGTGGAGGATCAAGGGTGACACCTGCAGTGAACAGGTCAATCCAGGACTGTCTAAGGTTTGTAGATGGTTTCACCTTGCTTGAGCAAGACCACAGTGAACTTGTCGGTCTTAAAAAGGGTGTTGAGTTTTTTGCAAAGATTAATTGCGTGGCCTGAATTGGAAAAACTAACTTTTTTGTATTTTGGGCCGGGATAACTTACAAGTATGTTGTGTGTTTTTAAATTGATCGGTTGATTATCATAAAAGATAGCCCAGATACCTTCGCTGGCCAACACTTGGTCGCTCTTGTAAGTTGTTTTGTTTACATGGTCCAACAACACTGTTGGTTTTGGTCTTGACATCTCTTTTCCTTGATATACAGTTTATTTATCACCGTAATATGCGTAGTTTTACTTAAAGCCACCGCCATCCATGTTTATTTGAACAACTTCGGGCAATTTGTTACGTGATTTGGTCAATTCTGCTACTGTAGACAATAAATCATAAATTTCACTGTGCAAACTTCTGGCTTCTTGTGCATTGAGTGTGAGAATTTTACTATTACTACTGTTCATGGCACGTACTCGATCGTTGAACATTTTGATCTGTAATGATTCAGTCATGTATTTCTTTCAGTGCCAAATCGGCACGTTCTTGAGTCTTAAATGGTCCCTGATACTCGTAACGGTTAAGAGTAATAAGTTTGGGGCAAAGTTGTCTAGTCCAATGACTATTAAATTTAATCAAATAGTGTCCGGCACAAAAGAAACTTTTGCTTTTGGCACTTTTGGTATATATTGGCAAATATCGTTGTACGTCCAAGACTTGGTTATATGCCGAACTATTGACCGGGAATCCGTATACGTCTTGCTCGACGACTTTTGCCGGCTTTGAGGCTTTGACAAATTCAATATTGTATTTTTTGCTGATCAGTTTGATACTGGGAAAATGTTCACGCTCATTGTCATGTACATAAACATATCCACCATTTTCATCCACTGCTTGGATAGTGGCAATTTTGTTACCCGATTGCTCTACGATCCAAAATTTGTTTTTAATTACCGGTTTGGCTATAACGTCCATCATTTTTCCTTTAGATTATCATATAAGTAATTGGCCCAAAGTGCATGTCCTTCGGGAGTTGGGTGCTTTGTTTCTTTTTTATAATTGTATCTACTATTATGTAAAAAATCAATTCTATTTTTTCCGGCGTCTAATAATTCTATTAGACTTGTTTTATAAATTGAGTCAACAAATTTATTTTGTTTCCCCCATTTTACTATATTGTAAACTGCGAATGACATTGCCCTTACATTGTTGTCATATGACGAATGATTGATTTGCGTTTGTATAAGATCACACCAAGTTGTGTTTAGATAATTAGGAGTTAATATACCAATATTTTCTTTAAAACTATCAGTAAAATTTCTACCTACTAATATTTTAAATTTATTATTTAACAAAGATATAATGTTGTTAATTTTAATAAACTGTTGACATTCAATTTGGGTGAGGAGATCATTAACTACCTTTATTGTGTTTAAATCAACTACAGGTATTGTCTCTCTACACAATTCTGTTAATGTTAGTACAATATAAATCTTTTTATAGTCTTTAAACGAATCATTAAATCTATGCATTTCAGCCAATCTTTCAAATTGAGAAATAATCCATTCGTTTGAAGCACCGGGTCCGGCAATGTTGATCCAATCAGTGTTTAATTTTTTACTTAATTGTCCGCCGAATACATTATTCAATCTAAATTCTTTATCATCAATCACCATAGCAGAAAAAGAATTACCTAGGCTATCCCCCCAGGTCCAACTCTCACCAATAGAAATTAATAAATCACTGGATCCATTTATCTGTTCTGTTGCCCATGGAATAATAGCCCCATTAGAATCTCTGTTCCATGCGTGATCAGTTTGATCCGGTGACAACAGTTGTTCAATCATTTTTGTTTCATCCTATACATTGTAATTATTTTGCCCAGTTCGCGATCAAAATCCTCTACACCATCGGGTATAATATAAAGTTCTTCCGAACTGCCGTTGGCTCCAAGAGTATATTGCGGTGCGCTTTCGTTTACTGAGATAATAGTACCACCATTGGCACTGGTTATTTTAAAACTAATACCCGGTAGATTCATACTACTGCTGGGATTTGCCAATGTTACAGTTTGCAGTTGACCGTATGCTGATTGATATGCGTTTGTTGCCACTTTGTTTTCTTCCTCTAATATTATTCGACCCTGTGCGAGCCAATTAAAAAATCGCAATCTCCAACTACGAGATTTTGGAAATAATACACGGTATGCTTTATCATAACGATGTTTACGATCCGCAAGTTCCTTCATGACTTGATCATTTCCATTGCTACAATTTGTCCAACCTGAGCAGAAATGTCTTGGTCATCGTGTATGACATTTAAGATCTCAATAGTCTCGTCCTTTTTGGGATCATAGCGTCTTGTAATTAACACAACACCACCACGGCCCACACTGACATCAAATCTAAATGTTCTGGGAATGTCGTGGTTGTCAGGGCCTGCAAGTACCCCTGCACGATGGCCTTTGCGTCTAGTAGGGTTACCACTAGCAAGTCCGGCAGTGGCATACACTTCTTCATCACATTTGCCGTACTCTTGACCCCATTGTACTATTTTATTACATAACCATTTGATCATTTTAATCCTTTGTCTGTTAGTGCTACAATGACCTGTAGTCGGTCCAAACTTTCCTTTGCAGTGGCCAGGGCATCTGCAACTGCCACATGGTCTTGAGCAAGTTGTTCAATATGCCGTTCCATTTCGATCTTTGCACGTACCCAGTTAATTGCTTCAACGGCGTCGGGGGTTAGGCTTACTGACCCATATGGTCCATAGATCTGGGTCCAATAATTTCCATCCCATGTTTCTATGCGGGCGTTATTAAATCTCAGAGCACCCCTGGCTGGGGCAGGCACCGGAGTATCGGCATTGATATATGGACCGCCAGCGACTTCATTGCCCGAGGTATTAATGTATTGACTTCCAGTTAGCCCACTAAGCATCCACAGTCTCCAATAGTTCCGGAGCTTTGGACTTGATCAATTCCTTTAGTGCCATTTGTATGTAATCGTTCACAGTCATATCTAACCTATGTGCACGACGATAAATCGCCATCTCTAGATCACTGTCAAGTTCCAATTGTATCATAACTCGTGTGTCGTACTCTCGGCCATTAACAATAGCAGTGGCCTTTTCCACAAAGTCTTCTTCAACGTCTAGATCTGTGTAGTCAACACCGTCCCATGCTGTGTTCATGTCGATACTACGTGTGGCAGCTTCTTCGGCATGTGCTTTTGCATACAGGGGATTGATCATTCGATATGCACGTTCGTTGGTAAAGTCATGTGCTGAAACTTCGTATACTGTTTGCGTTTTTGTATCAAATACAATGTCAATGCTGTACCCACCTCGTCCATGTATGCCATTCCAATTGGCCAACATAAATGTGTCCTTGCCGTAGCAGTTCCACAAATAACGGTCACCTTCTGTGATTCGGTAATTGGCCAGCTCTAGCCATTGCTTTAATGTAATCATTTCTTCTCCGGATAACTTGCTGATAAAAAGTCCACGTAACCTTGAATGTTTTCACTGATGCGTTTCAAATCATACTTGCCACAAAACTTCAAAAACTTGGTACCAATTTGTGGTATGTCTTTTGGTACGCTATTTTCTGCGATAGTTTTTGCTATGTTCATTTTAACATCATCGGGCTGAGCAGTCAAGTCCACAATGGTCACATTACGATGATAGTCATCTAGAACCTTGTGTTCAACTCCGTTATGGTCAGTCCAACGTTGAAGCATGAGATTGTTCCACGCAAATCCTTTGTTGTTTCTATCTTCAAATGCTTCTTGTAGGCCCACTCGGTTTTTAGTGCCTTTGGTACGCACACCTGGATAAGCACTAAACACATTGTCTGTAGCATCACCACGCATACATTTTTCAAACAAGATCCATTTGGGGTCAGGAATTTTCTTAGGCTCTTTAGTTTTCTTGTCAATAACTAATCGGCCTTTTTTATCCAATATGCCCGCCAGTGTATGCAGCTCGTCGCTAATGCCATTGTACTGCACAACATTGTCGGCAAGTAATTGATAAAAGTCTGTATCTGAACTTACAATAACGTGCGAATCCTCAGGGTGTGCTTGAATCCATCCTGCCACCAAGTCATCTGCTTCCAGTGCTTCGTGCCGGAGAACAGTACAATTGCTTTTTTCATAGAAGAACGTTTTGAGTTCGTCAAAAGTTTCCCAAAATAGTCGATCTTCTTCGGCTTCTTTTTCTGTAAGTGCAGCTCGTGCAACTGCACGGTTTTTCTTGTAGGGCTCATAATAGTCCTTACGCCAACTACGTCCTTCCAAACAGATCACAACATGATCTGCTTTTTGTTCTCGGTATGCTTTGGCAATAGAGTTGAGTGTAACGTGAGCAGCAAAGCCCAATCTGTCCCAAGTGTCTGCTTGGCGAGCGGCTGAGTGACGTGCACGGAAGAATGTATTAGCTGTGTCAACGATTAAGTATTTCATAGCATAATAATAGCATATTATGATTTATTTGTCAAGAGAATTTGGACATAATATTGCATTAAAAACTCGGCCCAAGCCCGGTGAGCATCTGCCCCAAAATGGTAAGAATTGGGATTTACCGTTTTGAAACCTTTTTGTATGCACCAATTGTAATAGGTTAAATTACTGTCATACGGACCCACATAGTTTAATCCCCAATCATGCTCATTGGGTACAACTTTTGTTGCATCTGTTGTTATTTGACGACTACGAATATTTGCAAAGTCACTGTAGGTGTTAAAGAATATATGCGGAATATTTTTGTTTTCTAACGCTTGGTGCAAACGCCAAATTTGATCATGCCAGCCAAGTAGTTTGCGTTCCCTGGTCACGTGTGTTTGATCTACGACCCATTCTCGATAACGTTGTTGTAATTCTCGAGGCACAGTATCTGTACCACTGGCAGTGACTTGGTAGTAGGTGTTATTGTGTAGCCATTCCTCTCGCTCCCAAGTACTCCAGCCAATAATAACGAGATCGGGTTTTTCTCGTACAAATCCACCTTGTACACTTTCTATGTGTGGCCAAGTTGTACGCATTATGCGATCATTACTGGCTGCACTTTCGGCATCGCATTCTAGTACTGCGTTCAATTCGTTTGCAATCAAGCATCCGTAACTTAATTTTAAATTGTCGGGATGTGGCCGGCGTCCCAAGTTTCGATACAAGTAATCGTCTTCGGCAAAACAGTAGGGGTTTGCTACTTCGGCACCAGCACTGTGGCTGTCGCCATTGACATAAACGATCATTCGCGATATGCCGGATTGGGAAATTCTAGTTCAAACACATGATAAGTGCCGGTATTTTCTTTGTCTCTGAGTATTTCCATTGTGCGATTTTGTTCGGCTTCGTCCAGAGTTTTAAATATACCGCTTCCGATAGTTCCTGTGCCCATGCCAGCCGGAGAGATATAAAGACCACCACTGATTGACAGTTTGGTCAATTGATAAAATTTCAGTATGCGTGGTGGTTTTAAACTTTCCATTAGCTTACCTCGGTCCGTCCGTTACCAATGTCCTTTTTGTCAATGACTCGGGGGCGATTGTCGTAAGGTTGATTGGCTTCCCATTGCTCGTAGTTTTCGGCAAGTACATTTCGGCACACATCGGCAAACCACTGATCCACCATGTCTGCATCAGTTTTGCCTTTGTAGCCCGAACGTGCTAGATTGGTAATAAACTTTTCATTCCAGTCTAGTTCAAATGCACCATTGCCAATATTTTCTGGATCTAGTTCTACTTGAACTACACTGACCCAAGGTTCGCCTTTTGCATCTGCAATTTGTCGTGGAGTCATTCCAGTAAAGTCTATTTTCTTTGTTGTCTTTCGAGCAGGAGTCTTTTTAGCTGGAGCTTTTTTAACTTCGGGTTCTGCTCGGGGTTTTCTTGTTGCCATATTTGTCCTTTATTTTATTTAACGGGTCGTGTCAACAACCATAATAAATGTTCTTCACCGCCGTGCCAATGATGTTCGTATACGGGTTCACCGGGACCGGTGTAAGTAGCAGTGCCTTGGTAGGCCTTTTCAAGCCATATACGGCGACCCGATTGTACACAACGTCTAGGCCACAGTGCAAACTTTGATTTCCACTCGGCCCGGTAGTAAAAGTGATCAAGGTCGCTGAGTATATCTAGTGGCAATTAAGTGCCCCACTCTGTTATTAAATTGTATCCTGCATCTCTTATTTTATCTTCGTACATCAAAGTCTTCTCGTATAAATCTTTCATTGGTATCTTTACTACTGGGTGAATCATTTCTGGGTCATAGGTTTGTGGGCATCCGTGCCAAAATCTTCCATGATATAAAAACACTGTATTTGAATTTGGATCATACCCATCAACTCTATATTTTACTTCTGGTAACCAATATTGGCGTTCGGGTACATTTAGCGAATCTAACCATCTTTTTTCTGCCTTTGATACAGGAGTAATTTTATGAGACGCATGAAATACCCCCTTTCTTAACGCCATTAATTCTTTAAAATTTTCTTTTTTACAAATTGGGCACGGTGTACAATGTTGTTTTGTTGAAATTCCAGTAAAAGATATACCTATATGTAAACTACATTTTATATTATTAAATTTATTTCTTGTATTAGGCATTAGAGTTGCATCTGTGAAATTTAATTCAGGTCTTTGACTTTTGTACCAATCAAGTCGTTCAGCTGAAGAAACTATCAACGTTTTTCCAATATGATTTGATGTATATTCCTTTGGGCAACAATATTTTCTTTTTTTAGTAAATGAATAACTGATAGCTTGTTGCTCTCCGTGAATACATCTATATCTAATCTTATGATCTACTCCAGTATATTCTGATATGAATTCTATTTTATTAACTAATTCAGGATTCATTAACTCAAATAATTGAATAAATTCTTTATGTGTTCTTTTATTTACAGGATTCGTCACGTAGTTCCCCAAACGTTATTAAATATATTTATGCTATTTAATAATAAATGGGGAATTTAATTACGTAGACCATGCGTTCTTAAAAAGCGGAACTTGAAGTCTATCACTATAACGCCATCCACGTTGCATTGTTGCAAGTGCCACGTTCTTTGCATTTAACGTATAAACACTTTCAACACCGCCTACAGGCATTAAGTATACGTGTCCAACAAAGCCGGCATCACGATATTCTTTTACCGCACGTTCTGCATCCGATATGTCTTGTTCTGTGGCCACTACAAACTTTAGATATGCAGTCCCAAACCATTCATATTCGCATACAATTCGAGGTTGTATTGCGTCCGCCCACGATTCGCCACTTGCCGGTAACTTGGCACTTACACTGAAAGTAATCTCTCTATTTCGATTTTGTCGTTGCCATTTAAACAAATACTTCTTGAAGTCATCGGTCAACTTTTGTGTGCCATTTGTTTCAAATGTAATCTCCTTAAGACCCTGCATATCAGGATGATCCAACAAGTCTGGATACTGTCGTTGCCAACCCAGCAAAGGTTCGCCGCCTGTGATTACGAGATGCTCGTCCTCCCACCCCTTGTGAGGTAATATGTCCATAATCTGATGGGCAATTGCGTCAGTATCAAGCATGGGACTAAGATGCTTAAACCTAGGATCCCAACTAGCATAACTGTCACATCCAGTAGATACCAAAGGCAATTGTTTATAATCGTTGAACATGTGGACCACTTGAGCAATATCTTCGACTTCATTACTAGTTTCTCCTCGAGGCATACCAAATCCGGCACATTTAAAGTTACATCCAAACACACGTAAGAACACAGAAGGAACACCCATGTAACGTCCTTCGCCCTGTACACTATAAAATAATTCTGCTACTTTTAATTTACTCATATATTTTTGACCACTTCTTAAGTTTAATTTTTTTGTTTGATTTGGCAACATCTAGTTCACTCTGTGTGAATAGGCCTTGCTCGATCAAAATGTCAATCATGGCCAAGACATCACCAACTTCTTTTGCAAGATTTTCGCGTTGTGTGCCTTCGCCATTTAAGTATACATTGTCCACGCCAAAACGTCTACACTTGCTGACATTTTGTATAACTTCGGCACATTCTTCTTGCAATATGCCCAAGGCTTCAAGAATTCGGTCGTTGTTGTGATCGATTGGTGTAATTTCTTGCATGGCACGTTTTTCTATGTGATTTTTCATTTTTGGTACTTGCATAAATTGTCCTTTGTTGAATTATACTATATATTTTTAAATGAAGCAAGTCTATTTTCAAGTTGACTATACCTTTCTAGTGATTCATTATACAAACTGACATATTCGGGATGAATGGAAATATTTCGATTTAGATAATCTCGAATCGGCAAAGAAAAATGAAAACAGTATCGGCCTTTAAAGTTTAAATATTTAGATTTTTCCAATCGTTCAGGAACAAATCCTTTGTTCTCTTGAAACCACAGAGCAACGTCGGGGTGATGTTGCCAATCGGGAATGACATAAGCATTGTCGTTGAGCAAATGATTCATCATGCTACCATTGATAGAAATATTTTTAATATCTATAAAAGTGTCGTTTTCTAATTGGCCATTGATGCGGTATTCATTGGTGCTGTGTTTGTCACATAATTCGATCCATAGCACATGCTCGTTATCGGCCAAGTCACATTCAAATTTCACATGATCCAAGGGCATAACAGTATCGAGCACAACTGTGTCATCAATACCAATCTGTACCACTTCGGGCATACTAACGTAATTGGTGTTTAAAAATAGTTCAAACTTAACCATGGTGTTCGGCAATGTCGTCCTCGATAATGATGCCCCTTTCCAACTGATCCAGCTTTTGCTCAAAGTAGGCGATAACATCGTTGTCACCGACCCAACTGTTGTATCCCAGTTGCCTAATCAGTCGTTCGGCACGTATTCTGCGTTGTACTCGTATTTTAAAATTGCTATTTTCGTTTTTCCAATATATACCATTGTCGGTGTGTCCGGGAAAGGCCGATTGTATGTTTAACTGCTCTTTCAGTGACTCCAGTGGTGATCCCGGTATAATGCCCAGGGTAAACCCTAGGGCCACAGTGTCTATGGTTCGATCCAGGGCCATGGGTTGATATCGTGTCAGTAGATCCAATGTTGATTCAAAATCCTGTTCGGTTTCGGTGGGATAGCCAACAATCAGTAACCAAGTGCATCTAATGCCGTACAACTGTATTTTGGTCATGGCATAATCTATATCACTGTTACTGAATTTCTTTTTCATATGGTCACGTACCTGTTCCGACCCACTTTCTATTCCAATATATAAACTACGTACTCCGCTGTCTTTTAAATTGATCCAATCTTTTTCTTTGTAAGTAATTGCCGGCTTGATTATGTAATAGCCGCTCCAATGTATTTTGTTATCGCTCCAGCGATTGTAAATGGCCAATACATTGATAAAATCTCGGAATGCGCGATCACTGCCGTTTACCAAACTGTCATTAAAAAAGAAATGCTTTACATCATACTGTTCTTTTAGTTTGATCAGTTCATTGGCCAGTTTGACACCGTCCTTGAACTTGTACTTGTCCCAAAAACTTCTTATATCACAAAAGGTACAATTTCTTACACATCCACGGCTACCTTCTACACCAATGGTGATTCCGTGTACACGTGAATTTATATATTGTTCCAGCCGGAATCCGCTATAATCGGGAATGGGAATTGAGTCAAAGTTTTGCAGCGACTGCCCCACACTGTTGACTCCGGGAAACGGCAACCGATCGCTTAGTATAGCTCGCCAAGACAATTCGCCCTCGCCAATGGTGTAAAAATCGATCAAACCTTTTTCGTATAATTTTTTTCCGTAGTCACTGGAATTGGCTCCGGCTCCGCCAACTACCACAATGCCCGACATTTGTTGTCGATAGCGTTCTAAAAACCACGTGGTGTATGCAAAACTATGAATGCTAAACACACTGATCCCAACAACTTGGGCTCGAAATATTGTATCCAAGTCAAGTGTTTGTGTAAAAGCTTCGACCAAATCCAATTCATCTGCAGACAACTCTTGCTCAAGTTCGCACCAATCATTTAACAGTCGATTGTTGTTTGCGAAATAAGTTTGAAATTCCAAATTGATATCTATAAAATCTACACTGCATCCCATGGACTTGGCAATAGACTGTAACAGTGCTGGAGCCATGGGAGGATTATTCAAACCCAATTTGGGTGTATTAAGTAACACAACCGATTGATATTTGCTCTTGGCAAGCACTAAATCGGTTGTGTTATTGGGTTCAATCTTGTAAACTTTATGCAAATTTTTCTCGATTATGATTTCAATCCATTATTAAATTTTGCACATCTTCCCTCAACAATGGTTATTGAAGGATCTTGTCGAAACTTTTCTTCGGCCTTGGCCACATCTGATTGACATTCGGCTCGATTTGCGTAGGGAGTCTCGACCGACATTGCACCACATTGTGTTCCTTGACAAAAGAACACAATGGCCAGATACATGATGTTAATATCCATTAGGCAAACAAGTCCTCGCCATCTTCTCTGTGACCTTCTCGATAAGCCATATTGCTTTGTGTTTCTCTTACTTCGACCTTGAAGCACCAAAGTCTTTCTGCTTCACCTGGTCCCCACATATCGGGAATGTAAACTCCATTCACATACTTGTAAAGCATATCTGCTAATCCTTCACAACCTAAACGTGGTAGGATAGTCAACTTGGCCATTTTTTTACTTTCCAACAGTTTGAATGTTTCAAGCTCGGGATCGTCTTGTGCTACAAGTAGCGTATGATCAAATTGATCTTCTAATACCTTCTTTAATTCTTTTAATCCACCATAGTCAGCTACCCAATTACGTGCATCTAAAGTATCTGTACCAAAGTAAAATTTCATACTAAATGAATAGCCATGTATGGTATTGCAATGGCTGTCGGCTCGCCACTGTCTGTACGCACACGGAAATGCATCGTGGTATTCTTTTGTACTAGTAAATCGATAAGTTGTCATGCTGTTTCTCCTATGTTAATTATAGCATAGGCTGGCAGAGTTTGTAAAGCGGGATGAAGCCCGAGACCGCTATAGACTTATTTAATTAAGTCAAATTCCTGTTTCACATTGTGAGCTTTGACGTTGTCCATAAATTTAAGTAGGAACACACTGGCAGTTGAAGCATCATCACCATTGAAGTTTATTTTAACATAACCAGTACCGTCTTGTCTATAGTAACTGGGTTTAGCCTTACCATATTGCACAGTTTTGCGTTTTACAAGATCAGATACTCTTACGGCACCATAACCGGGTCCTGGTACTTCGGCAACAGTACCGCCAATCATGCTGAACCATTCGCACATTTCATCCGTGATAGCGTCTACATCTATCCATATACTGTAATTGAGTCGACATCCTGGTGGTAATTGTATCATACTGGTTTTGTATAAAAAGTAAAGGTGTTGTTGTTGTTCTGTATCAATAACAAACGCAAATTTCCGTCACTGTCTTTGTATAACGTGGGTTGACTGTAGTTACCAATGTCGGTGCTCATTTGCGGTTGCATACTGGGTTGAAAACTTCCGTTGGTCAATATCCATAAATCTGGCAGAGTACTAAAATTCCAATTGCTATCTACATTGTCTACATAAATTGCCGGACTACCATTGATATTTAGGCTGCGTGTGTAGTATTGAAAATAATAATTGTTGGGCTGGCTTGGAAAATATGTACTGGTAACATTGGTAAATGACAATCCGGCATTTATTTGTAATGCAGTAAATGAGCCGGTACCGTTATCCAATTTGTTGTCGGTCAGGATCAATAAATTATTACTTGATACTATATTTACTATATCGTGTGCCGTACCTTCTGCACCTGGTAACCCTATTACATTGAGAAAATTCATATTTCTGTCAAATATCTGCACCACGGCATTATACCCGGCAACAAGAGCAAATCCCACATTGGTAGTAACTATACCAATATTTCCACTATTGGCATCTTTAACTACAGCACATGCCCCACCACTGCTGATAAATTGTGCAGTATGAGTCAGAGTAAAATTACGCAAACCATTATTGATGTAAATATTATTGGCGTAGGTGTTAGTCCCGCCCATTACAATACTGGGCCCATCGCCATTTAAGTCACCAATACAAACTGCATGAGCCCATACAGTATCGACAAAATCATATCTGGTAAAAACAGCACCATCATTCCAAAACATCACGCTGGCAACGGGACTGCAACATAACTGATTTGACAGTGATGGACTGTCTTGAAATCCACCTAAAAAGATATCGGGTTTACCGTCACTGTCGAAGTCGGCAATAATAATGCGTTGACTTCCATAAATCATGTTGTTGCCAACACCCAACATGGCGTCGGTTTGATCTTTCAAAGTCCCGTCAGTTTGTTGTATCAGTATTTTTACAGGAACTTTGCCATGCACTGCATTGGCGTATGCGGCAGGCTCAACTGCCCAACCACTTACTACTACATCTTCAAGTCCGTCGCCATTTAGGTCGGCCACTTGAGTATTAAAAATTTCTCCGGTTGCCTCACTATTTTGATAAGTTGTCACCTGAGCTAAAGTTTGGTTAAGAACGTGAGAAACCGTCGGAGTATTTGCACTAGAGACCGAGCCCCCGCCTCCCCCACAAGCAGTTAATACTAAAGTATACAGAATTAGGATACTATATTTCACAGGTGCTCCTGTAGCTATTGATATCCTAATTATAGCATTCAAGCCATTTCATGTCAAATCAGCACGAGTATTCTTGTTGTAATTTGATATTGTCAAAGAACTCTTTCTTGACACCGGCGTCGTCCTTGAAGCTGCCTTTTAGTACTGTGGTCTGTGTTAGACTGCTTTTAGCCATAATGCCTCTATTCTCGCAACAACCATGCACTGCTTGGATGTAAACGCCCAAGTTGGGTGCACCTGTGGCTCGTTCTATTTCCCGAGCAATATCGTTGCACAACTCTTCCTGGAGAGTGCCGCGACGAGCACACCACTGAGCAATACGAGTGTACTTGCTAAGACCAATAAGTTTTTGTGCGGCGATGATACCAATGTAAGCGACACCAGTAACGGGCTGATGATGATGACTGCACATAGAGCGGAGCTCACTACGTACCACCAACATACCTTCGTATCGGTCTTCGCTATCGTTTGGAAACGCTGTTGCGTCAGGTCCTGCGACATATCTGCCCTCCATTATTTCGTTAAAATACATTTTTGCCAAACGTCTTGCAGTGCCCTTGCTGTTAGGATCCGTCTCTCTATCAATCAGCAAACAGTCTAACACTCGTTCAAATGCCTCGGTTGCTTCATCAATTAATTGAGGAATGTGTTCTTCTCGAACATACTCGCTAATATTATCTCCAGCCCAAAAACGTTTGCCGTTACGTCTCATCACGGAAGCTAGATATCCGTGACGTGTGCCTTCGCTATAACCACCTTCATCTATTTGATTAACGATGTGTTCTTTTTCTTTAAAATCTTGTTGTGCTTTATCGTACATTTATTTTCCTTAAGTCGGGATATTGATAGTATTTAGGTTCTTGGTCAACAAAACTTAATCTTTCTATGCCTCGTTGACAATCTTCTAATGTGGGGCAATAGTGATAGCCCTGTGCAAATACTGTTTGTTGTTCCCACGGTGAGATTCTAAGATCTCTACCATCGCTGCGTGCAAGACTACACCAATCATACAATTGTTTGTCATCTGTTAGTATAGCACCAACACGGCCTATTTGTAAAGGCTTTCCGTGCCCAAAACTTACACATTGCACTTGTCCGGGGCGATACATACCTAATTTTAAAAGTCTAGCACTGTCCCAAATTCGAGTAGCTTCAAACTTGTATTCGCCAATCCATTGTTGTCTATGCGGTAATGAGTCGGGATAGAACTCGTAATTGACGCTAAGTTGCTGCAACATCATGGGGATGCTAAGGTACGTGTATGGAGTCAATGTGGTAGCAACAATACGGTCATGTCTAAAACACAATTCTAGAGCATGAGTACATCCATCAGTGACAACCACGTAAGGAGCACCAGTGAACCGGCTGAGCTTTTCTTCAAACTCAAATAATTTATCAAATGCCATTTCTTGTATACCATTTGTAAGCACTATCAATGATAGTTTCTAAATCGCTGAACAACGGAGTCCAACTCAATTGTTTTCGTGCTTTACCGGCATCAGCATATAACTGTGCCGGATCGCCAAAACGTCTTGGGCCATATGATATTTGTTCCATCTTGCCGTATCGGGAAGTAACATAGCTAATGATTTCCAAATTGCTTGTACCTTTACCGGTACTGAGATTGTAAACGTGTGCACCCATTTGCGGATAGTCGTCCAACATCCAACTTGCACCTAGCACATGTGCTCGTGCAATATCCCACACATGTACATAGTCACGTACCGCAGTATGATCGTCGGTGCCAAAGTCAATACCATTCAAAACAAATGCAGTACCTGAGAGTTTGGCTTCTAACAATCGTGCCACAATATGTGTAGCACCAGGTTCTTGTCCTAGATCAAAGTTGACAGGTTCGGCACCAGCAGCATTGAAGTATCTAAAGCACATACTTTGTAAGGCATACGCACCCCAATAGTCACGTAGTATACTTTCAGTCATGGCTTTTGTATTGCCATATGGACTAATAGGCTTTACGGGATCATCCTCTACTAAAGGCAGTCGATCGGGCTCGCCGTATACACTGGCACTACTAGAAAACATAATGACAGGTTTTTTGGCGATATCCTTGACAACATTAAGCAATTGAATTGTTTTTGCTATGTTATTGTTGTAGTATTCTCCAGGATCTTTCATGCTGGGTCCTACTAAGCTAGTGCCAGCACAATGCACAACAACATCAGGCTCGTTCATGCGAATAAAACTCAAGGCCTCATCGCTAACAAAGTCATTTATGACCCACCCATCCATATTTTGTAATGTATGATCTCGTTGTACTTGATCAATAATGTATACAGTATCGCCACGTTGTTTGAATGCACGAGCCACATGACTACCAATATAACCACACCCACCAGTCACTACGATTTTTCTAATCATTAAACATTTCCTTAATTCGTTGCAATATCAAATTTTCAACTCGGTTACTGTTAACAAGTTTATAATTATGTTCTATTTCTTTTCTATGACTAAAGTAAAAATCTTCTATATAATCTCGTCCCTTACTTACTATTGTAACAATACTATCAATTTTTTTCAAAATTGTCATATCATCATATCCATCAGGCAATAAATCTTCCAACATTTCAAAACCTAGTCCTTTTAAGTATGCAATATGTCCTCGTGCACCTAAAATTAAAGGTATTTGCCCGCTGCGAAATGGCTTATAACTCTTTTCGGTCACCACAGGAAGATTGATATTTCTACCGTAAGGATATTCTTCGGATTCCGATTCGGTTACAATATTACAATAAGCATTATTGTAAGCCAAGTTATTAATTGAATGATCGTTTACAAAATTTTTTACTTGAGAAGTTGATTCAATGGCACGAATAGGTAGTAGATCTAGATAACCTTGAAAGTCTGGAAGTGTATTAATTATATCTGGTGCCGGCAATTTATTTACCCACCAACTGTTATAATCATTCTGAGAAAAAATAATACTCCCTAATAAATTATTTTTGTAAAAATTATAACCTAAAATTAAACGATGTAGTACACCAGCATTATTGTTCAAACAACTAAATCCATATGGCAAATTGGCATTTAATAATTTAAAATTTATACTACTGATTGTTCTGGACCAATAAAATATTGGATATGATATTTTCCAATGCAGATTATCAACTTTGGTGTTGTTGTATTCTAATGTTTGCATGAAAACATTTTTATTGACTAATGCAGGATGATTAAAAATATTTGCCTCGTTGCTAAAATATCTCCAAACATCCGAGTTAGTCAATACAACAGTATCCTCGGGTATACTTAATTGATTTAAAATTGTTATTATTGTGCCAGGATCTTTACTACTGATATTGACAATTTTTTTATTTGTGCCAGGTAGTACATCAAGCAAAGGCTTAATATTTCGATTCATGTGTGTGTTTACGATAGTCAACACTATTACGAGACCACCGGTTGTGTTCCCACCGCTTGTGTCTATTGTTACTGGTACCTTCCAAGATATCAACAACGCGATCAATAGTACCATCAGTCCAATCAGAGATCCGACCCATGTTAGGACTTGGATCATTTAACAATGGATACAATTTGTTGATAGCATCATCTATGCTCCAAGGCACATACAATCTTGTATGATCGTTAGCAAAGGTCTCAGGGAAACTCCTATAAGCAGGATATAAAACATTACATCCGAGAGTATCTGCTTCACTGACAGTGTTGGACACCCAATCTTGAAGAGCACAATTAAATAGCACCCGAGTATCGTTAAGTAAAGCGTAATAATCATTTTTCTCTAAGTCCTCGTGCAGGGTTAACAATCCACGTGCCTGCATGTCACGTGTACGGTTCATGTAACTGTCGTTATTGCTTTTTAGTTTAGCACCACTAAACACACAAAACTCTACGCCTAGATGTGGATAACGTCTCGTCCATTCTTCAATAAAGTCCATGTAAAAGTCTGGTTGCTTTTCTTGATCCCAACGTGCCGCAAAGCCCACACGTAGTGCACGTTCTCGAAACGGCTTTAAGTCACCAGGAACTCGTGCACGTACTTCCTCCTTGCCAAATGCCAATCCCGAAATATTATATACGGGGGCTTCCCAGCCTGCGATCTTCATGTGCATTACCATTTCTTCATTTGAGGCTAGGACGATGTCTGCGAACGAGTCCACCATTTTCTCATACAAGCCCATCCATTTCGACATGCCCCATACATGTACGAAATCGTCAGGATCAATACTTTGAGCAAGACAGCGAACAGCAACACGGGGCCGAAAATCAGGGGCAATTTGGTCAAAAATATATGGCAAACTTTCGATACCGGGCTGGAACATGTCTTCAAAGTAAATGACATCTTCATTGGTTACATCTCCTGCTTTAAGTCGTCGAATTAAATTCATTAACTGGCTCATACCAAAGTATGTACGTCCATGTGCGTCTAACACTTGTCCTGTAACAATAGCTTGGTCGTTGCTGAGAGTTTCGCCGGTTACTAATTCATAATTAATACCACGACGTTTAAATACTGCTTCGTTCCAATCTTGCAGTTGTAATGTATATCTTGCTTTATAAGGCTCTAGGCCCATGTACCATAGTTTTCTCATATTACGCTTTCTTTAAAAATGGTTCAAGTTCAGGAGCAGTCCAACCTAGAGGTTTAAGAACCTTGCCATCTTCACGTTTACGAACCTTGCCGGTATCTCGATCAATCTTTTCAAAGTTGGTACGCATAACTTCTTTCCAAGCACCTTCAGCATCAGCACCCATACTGTGTATAGCACCGATTGTAACAACTAAGATATCAATTAATGCATCTAATGTTTCGACCGGATCGCTATTGTTCATAGCAACAGTTAATTCATCGTGTTCTTCTTTGATCAGCCCTACGTACATACCAAACTGTTGAGTATTGATGTTGTCAACAGTTTGATCGCACGCCCTCATAAACTTTTCTTGGTCTCTAAAAGGATTAGTCACGATTTTGTTCCCTTACTCGCCAATTGGAATTGGTATCACGTGGCCTAAATGTAGTACGTTCACGATTGGGAGTACGCCAATGATCCCACGGTTCTTTGCCCTTGGTATACCGTACAAACTCACCATATGGTGTACGCTCGTTGTAGAGATGACGTTCATCAAAAACGTATCCGTAGTCTACGCAAAATTGCTTGTAAACTTCTAGGTCTTCAAAAATGTTTTTGACTTCTTGTTTCATGGTCAAATATTTTTTCAGATTTTCGTTTGCCATATATGTTCCTTAAATTACTATGGATTGACTTGGACGGGTGAGGTTGTAGTTAATGACGCATCCGTTTTCACCGTCCTCGGATACTTCAATTGTGACGTCGCGATTGGGATAACGTCCGGCAATTTGTACATACAAATCATCTGCGATCATTTCGCAACTCTTGTAGTCTAATGCTAGTATACTATCTTTATATAAGTTTTCCAACCAACGCTTGAACTGAATAAATTCAATGTCGCGATCATTGTGGAATACATCAATTGCCACCCTAAAGTGGAATATATGACGATGAGGAGTGCCCAAAAACGATACATCATATTCATCTCCTGTTGCTAGTTGTGGGTCTGTTGCAGCAGCTGGATAGCAATGAATGCCTTCCTTTTGAAACGTTACAAATATTGTACGTCCAGCGGCAGTTTTAATTCGTTCTACAGTTTCTCTTTCGGCTTGAATCATAATGGTGAGTCTTTAGTATATTGTGACCAATCAGTAAACACTGTTCGATCACGTAGGTTGTGTAAACTATGACACCAAACTCCGGGATTGGATTTTGCAAAGTCTTTGTCATCTAGTTTGAGTACTGCGTTATACCCCAGTAACTGAATATACGGCAGTTTAACCGATATCATGGGGATAAAGTTGTTGAACTCTACCAGCCCACTTTCGGCTAATCCTTCTACACAAGTGCTATCTATGTCTAGAGTGCATAGATAACCTCGTTGTAAAAATGGTTGAATCATGTCTTCCCATGGTTGCCAAACGCCAATGTCGTTAACATCGCACTTGGGAAAGCTCATGTTGGCACCAAAGTAAATATGTTCAATTTGATTCAACGATAACGCTTTTGTAATTGCTTCGTCAGTTTGTACTCCAACTACAAACAATGTTCTTTTTCCATGTGCCGGAGTATGTTCTACTTCGGTGCCATAGAAAAAATCCACATCTTCAAAGCCATCTCTGATCATCGGGTTCCCCTCGTGCTATTTGTTCTTTTATTTTAACAATATCTTCTTTGACATGCAACCTTTGTTTCTTCAGTTTGGTCATGTGTTCATCGGTAAACATACCAGTTTGTTCCATTTTGTCAATTTTTTTATCCAAAGTGGCATGTTCTTTTTCTAGATGTTTGAGTCGTCCGGGTAAGGTCATTGTTCCTCCAATTCGTCAAGTCGGTTGTTGTCTAATTCGGGTTCTACATACTCAAACAATTGATTAAACATAGTGGTGCTGTTACGTGCTTTCTTGCCAGTGTAGCCACGTCCACCAACGATCTCCATCCAATAGTCATCGTATTTTTTAATTATTGCTTCGCTGGCTGCTCGGGTAGGAGCCGCAAATATACTTTCCACAACATCTTCAAATTTGGCATAGTCGCCTTCGCTGCGTTGCATCATGCCGGGTCGTTCGCCTGCATCAAAACGTCTATTGGCTTCTTGTACCGCAGTCAAATGCATCCAAACATTGTGGCTCATCAGTAACATATAACTAAAACTGTCCCACGAACTACGTCCTTCTTTGCCGTTTTTGTTCAAGTCACCGGGCTTATATATACAGATGTCTCGCATAGTTAGCAAATCGCTCACCGGACTGGCTTGCCAAGTTGGATAGTAGCCATCGGCAACTACAGCTTGTCCGTATGGACGTGTGTCGGTGCTGTATTTTTTATCATCAGGACCGGCCGCCATCTTGTAACTCCATTTGCCTTGGTCGGGAAATGCGTTTTCGTAATAGACCTGTCCGTTTGCAGTTGCCAGGAAAGGACTTGCACAATCAAACGATATAGTAAAATTGGGGTTGGCATACCGGCGAACATTGCGTTGGATAACTGTGAGCAATACTGCCCATTCCAGTTTACTAGTGCCCAAAAAGTGCATCCAATCATGAACACCTTCTTGTAACAAACCATCGTACTTTAACGCAATCAATCGATCCAGTATTAGATGTACATCGCACATGTTTTGTCCGCCCATGCCCCAACCATTAAAATGCGTATCGGGATACTGTGCTGGATCACAATAGTGTTTCATGGTTTCGTACCAATCGTCGGCTTCTTTGTGACTAGCACCTTGTAGCACATTCAAGAATCTAGCACCACCGTTACGAATGCCTTTGCGATTGTTTATGAAGTATTCGTTATTGAATCGAGTGGCATCTACTGCTTCTTGGTGCTTGGTAATTTTACATTTGCTTTTGGCAAATTCGTCACGCACAACCCAAGTGGGAATATCCAGGCCCATGCCGTACGTGGCACTGCCATCCAGCCATTTAAGCACACTATCACGCATCTTTTGTGCTCGAGGACATCCCGAGTTGGCTTTCCAATCGCCTTCCCACAAGCCCTTGGCAATTTGGAATCCGCCCGAGTCGCCAACCAGTGTAGTGCCCTTTTCACGTTTACGCATCATGTTTTCGGCCGGCACTTCCTTGGTCAAATCCAAGTTGGCATGTCCGCCTGAATGTAGACTCCACTTGTACGGAAACAGTGCCTGCTGACTGTTGAGCCAATTCAGTTGCTCCATGCTGGTCAATCCAGCGGGAAAACGTTTGGGGTCTACATAGTCATTGTTGACCTGTTGCTTGCCCACAAACGTAGCATAAAAGCCACTGATAGCGGGCAAAAAGACTGCATAGTCGTTTTGTTTTTGTGTTAAGTTATCTTGTGCCATAAAATTGTACAGAGTTTATTAGTTTGTAATCTTCTTCGAAGTAGTTTTGTATTTGTTCAAGGTATTTAGATTCGTTAAGATAGTGCTGAAATATTTCTTTAAACCGTCGGCGTTCGGGACTGTGTTCGCTTACGTGTTGCGGTTCATATGCGGCATAGCGATTGGTACCATAGTACCCGGCAATTAAATCAGCAAAGTTCTTGGAATAGTTTTCATCACACCGCAAGAAAGTACAACGATCAGTATCAAGTCCGTGTACAAATTTTACTTGTTTTTCTGTATGGTCGTCAAATACTACTCTATCAAATACTAGTTCAACAGTTTCTCGATCATCGAATTCAAATTCAGGATGATACAAAAACATACACTCGGCAATACCACTTAACCAACGATCCACGGGATCACGTAGTGCAATGATGGCATGTTTGTCAAGTGCATCAGTATGGTAATTGTAAAATTGCCAGCCCCAATCTTGCAAATTGGGTTTGGTCCACGACGTGGCATTCTTGGGAATGTAAACGTACATTAAATCACTGTCAGGGTGACTCATGCACTCACCATAACGGTGACCTTTGTTTTTCCACTCGTCCAAGAAGCCGGCGTCGACGATCACTTGGTTTGTGCAGGAATAATGTAGTCGTATTCGATAAGTCCACTGTCTACAGTGATCTTACTTGCACCTTCGTCACTCATTTTGAATGTTTTGTCTCCGGGCAAGGCCAAGATAGCCAACACCACGTTAACGGGCCAATGCCAACTTTGCTTGGTAAAGCTACCAGTAACTCCGGCTTGGAAAACAAAGTTACCGGCATGGCTAGTTGGGTCACCAAAGTAAAATACCAAATTGCCATTGCTGTCAGTCTTGGCCGTAAACGTAGTTTCTTCACTGTTGGCACTGGCTTGATAACGAAGTCGTGTAACATTGGCAACTGCGGGCACAAAATCCACACCCCACTTGACACCTTTAAACTTCACAGTCTTTAACTTGTCATTGATCACATTGGCATCCATGAACCGATAGTCGTTTTTGAAGTCGCCCACTTTGTTTTCAAAGTGAATACCACAAGGCACTGTATCGCCTGTGCTGTTGGTTTGAGTGTTAATGGTAATCTTGGCATTCTCTCGATATTCTTCAATGCCCAAAATAGTTTTTAGTTTGCCTAAATTTGGCATACCAAATGTACCAATAAAGTCAGAATGTGGGCTTTTAAAACGTGCTTCTAAAATAACAGTTCTATCTTCGCTTACGCTATTGATCAGCGTTTCTGTTTCGGTACCGGTAATTTTAATTAGGTCAATATTGCCCAGTCCGTTGGTGTGTTGTACGATGTCTTTTAAATAATCTTGCATAATTTCTCCTATAAGTTGATTGTAACAGATGTATTTAGATTTGTCAATTTGTTTTTATAAATTTCTTTAAAAACGGTGAAATTGTCACGTGTGATTTTTCGGCCACCAAAGCCAACTGTTGGCACATGGTCGAATGCATTGGATGTGAAGCACGGCTAACGTCCTGACTGTCAAAGTTGTCAAAAGTTCCCCAATTGTCTAGTTTGGTGTATTCGCCCGTAAAACCGTAGCGTTGGCACAGATCAGCAAACGGCACAATACTGGACACATTCATTGCCGACACCACAAACAACAGAGTGACTTGAGCATTACGGGGTCGGTTGTTGCGTAACCATTCTAAATTTTCCAACAATGCATCAAACTTTCCGGGTCTACGAACCACCTCGTATACCGATTCAGATCCGGCGTCGACACTGATATGAAACTCGCTGATGTGTTCAAGTATGCTTGATGTTGGCAACAGTTTTTTCATTAACAAACCATTTGTGTGTAGCTTGATGGTTTGATGGTTTTTGGGTTGCCAATTCAACAACAACGGACGCATGATTGCACTGGCCAAGGGATCGCCATTGCCGCTCATGACAATATGCACTGGTTCTGTGAATTGATTTACAAGATCGATCAAATGCATTACCTTGGCCAATCTAGTGTGGTATAGCGGGCCCGAGGTGTGGTTAATGGACTGCCTACGACAACTAGGGCACGATAAGTTGCAACTTTCGTCGATATTGATGCCAATTTGGTATCGATTCATAACATGATCGGCATTGATAATGCCACAATGTTGTACAGCACAATAGGTATAACTGCGATCCAGTATTGTTTGTTGTAACTTGATGGCAATAGGATTGGTCCATACGTCTTGCAAACGATCAAAGTCGGTAATATTGCCCACACTGACTGGAAGATGTGCTTCGCATTGGCAAACATAACAGTCACCTTCAAGATCGATGTTGACCACTCGGAACGGTTGATCACAGTGATTGTTGATAGGCGTGGGCCAGTCCTGTCCACGCGGATAGTTGGCAAATATTATGGGGTTATACTGCATTGTTTCTTGCTACAATTTTGCCCATGGCCTGATGTGCCTTGATTGTGTGCAACACCCCGGGACGTTGAATCTCTAACCAGCTGATGTTTGGGGCAAAGAAAAAATCTTCAACAATTTCAAATCCCACGCTTTCGCAGGTGGGAATCAATAGACTTTTTGGCATGTAGGTTTGAGCAAAGTTTTCGGCCATGCCGGCACCGGCCGGAGTATCGCCGTCGTTGTAACTGAACAAAAACACTCCTCCAGGTCGCATAACAGTTTGCAGTTGCTTCAGCACCTGTGTCACAGTATCTAAACTAACGTAATTGAAATGTCCCCAACTAAACACAAATGCAAATTGATTTTTTGGCAATGCACCGAGATCGTAATTTTTTAACGGATACTTTCTTAATCGATTTTGATATGGTGCAGGAAATCGACTGTTGGTGCTGTCTAAAAATTCAGGAAATGGATCCATGATATAAAGCGGATCGGCAGCTACCAAAAACTGTGTCCATTCGCCGTCTCTACATCCTATTTCCAAAGCCGGATAACGCCAATTGGTGTGCAGCAGTATTCGTTGCTTGACAGTTTGCTCGACATCTTCACGTAGTGCAATTTTGCGATTATTACGCACATTGTCAATTCCGCCAGTGCGTTCTTCCAGTTCGTAACTGTCGCTGAACAATCGATGTGCAATATCGGTTATCTTGTTTGTTAAATGAGTCAGTGTGACTTTGTTTTGCTCCAAGGGCAATTGAGTTTGAGTCAAGATATTGTCGTAGTGTGCAATTAAAGTATCGATATACTTTTCGTATTCGGGATCGATACTGTTGACCTGTAATCGAATATTGCCTAGTTTGGTTTTTAATTCGTTAATGGATGCAACCACCGGGCCAATATCCAGTTGTTGGCTCAACGACTGTTTTAACGAAACTAGATCGTGCAACGACATCTTATTCCCAACTAAACAAACTGTCAAATGTGCTACTGATATCGGTATTGGCTTCAATATCCCAGCCTAATACTCCCAACAAATTTTCTACCTTTTGATCCACAATAGTACTTTCCATAAGTCCGTTGTCAAACGGCAAGTCTTTGAACCACTGTGGAATATGTAACACGTCTGTGGGATAACCAACACTGGTATAGCCTAAAGGATTGTCTTTTAATTTGCACACAATGGTTTTCATACCATCAACAATAGCACTACTATAGTTATCTCCGTGCATACGCTTTAGATTATTCCAGTTCATTGCGGCTCTAACGTGTCCGGGCATGTTGGCTTTGCCTAGTCGTTGTTCTTCGGCAGTGTACTTGGTTAGGTTGTTGACACGTTTGGGAGTGCCCTTTTCCCAAGCCGGACGATCTTTAAAAGCAATCTTGAACTCTTTTACCTTTTCAATAACGGTGTCACGTTCGGCTCCAGTTAGCACATCCATCAAGATCTCGCTCAAAAAGTTTTGCACCACCTTGGGAGTGTCACTTCGCTTCAAGTCCAAGCCCATGGCTTTTACTTTACCTGGGCTACCATGTGTGTCTAAACGTTTGCCTTCTTTGTCTACAATAAGAACTGCATAGCGTTTCTTTTTAATAAACAAGCCTTTACTAGCAACAAGTTCTCGACCGCCCTTGATGATAGCTCCCATTTCTCTAGGACAATGAAATGCACGTTCCATAAATGCCGGGAATGATTCGTTTACCGAGTCAGCAATGGTATCATATAACTGTATAGCGATGTCTTTGTTCCATTCCATTTTACCAGCTTCAACTTCTTCACGCACCATGGGCCAAGCCGAGAAGTAAACCGAGTCAGTGTCACCGTATATGATTGCCTCGCCCACGTGATCGTACCGGCCAGTTATTGCTTCATTGACATGGCCATCCATGTGGTGTGCAATTCCGCGTCCGGTAAGTGTCGTTGATTGTCCAATACGCTTGTCAAAAAAACGACAACCAGGGTTGAGTAAAGCACCATATAAACTATTAAGATTAATTTTCTTAACCAGTTGTCGTTTATCCCAATAAGCCTTATCTTCATCTGTTTCTGCTTCTTTAAGTTTGGCCTGCATTTGTTTGCGTTCGGCATACCAACGTTCTAGCAACGCTGGTATAATACCTTTACGGTCATACTTGAATATGGTACCATTAGCACTCAGCGTCCAAGGTTGATTACTGTTAAAAACAATATCCCATACCTGTTTGGCACTGTGTACGGTTTCTTTTCCATCTTCCCAGTCTATTGTGATCTCGGTACCCACTTCACCTGCCATGACAGCAGTATATTCTAAACTGCCAAACAGGCCCTCCCATGCATCTGCAAAGTTACCACCGTTCTCACGCATCTTGTTTGCAATGTAGAGATCGGTCATTACGGGCCGGAGTTGCCCGATGATGGTTTCCGGTCCCATGTTAAGGGCTCGAATAGCCGAGGGATAGAGACTGTTGATGTCGATTGCCCCGATGTATTCGTGCATGCCTCTTTTGGGATAAGCAACATAGGCACCTGCGGCTTGCGTTTGTTCTTTGTCATCACGACCCTTTCTGTTAGGAACTACCATACCACGTTGATGAGCATCGTTAATAATCGCCTGCTCGGTCACTGCCACTGCACCCATTGTAGTGGCCAGCAATACTGTGTTATCATGTGCCAATTCGTTTGCAAGATCCAAGAAGCGCAGTTTCTTGTCAAATTTTGCAATCAGCATTGTGTCCTGTCGGTTATACTCAATAAACTTGGGAAAGTCCATGTTGTACAATTGATCCAGTGTTCCTTCATAAGGCGTTTTGCTTTCGCCCAGTTCGTATTCGGCAATAGCATCCAAGCTATAACTGTGTCGTTCTTCGTATGTGTACTTGCGGTACAGTTGCATATAGTCCATATGCACACGACCAATCAAGTCAAATGTAATATTTTCTGCACCAAAGCGTTCAAATGTACGCTCTTTAGGCATTTGATTCCACAAACACAAACGTCTTAGGTCATCTCGGCTCAGAGCTTTCACAATACGTCCCACAGTATAGGGAATATCAAAGCCTTCACTGTTCCACCCACTTAGTATGTCGGCGTCTTGTATAATATCCAAGAATGTATTGATCATGTCTTCTTCACGTTCAAAAAGAAAACAATTGTCAAACTTACTGCATATCTCTTTGGCAGTATCCCAACTTATTGATTTTGGAGGAACTACTAGAGTAACTAATTTATCCAACCAATCTAGGTATAAAGAGAACGCGGTAATTTTATTAAACGGATCTTTTGTTGGGGCATAACCTTTAGTGGGATCAAAATCAACCTCAATGTCAAAAAATGCAGTTTGTAACTTAGGCGAGTTCGCTCCCAAGTAATTTGATTCAAGACAACGAAATATGGGATTGATATCACTTTCCCATAGTCTTTTACCTGAATTTATTTTTAGTTCTTTATGATATTCTTTGCTATTCCTAGTATGGAATCGCGAAACCGGAGTATCAAAGATGGTGCGGTGTCGGCCTTTGGGATCGTCGTAATAAAAAACATACTCGGCAGCATATTCTTTATAAACTCGTTCACCATCAACACGTTCAACAACGTGTATTCGATCTTTTGCTCGGTCAAAGAGAGCGTCTACATAACTCATATGGTTCCTTTATGTGATTTTGAGCTCACACATACTCTACATGTTGGTTGAGCCAACGACTCTATATGCTTTTACTTATCATTCTGACAAGCCCCACACTGTCAATTGTTATCAAAAAAACTGCATTGGCCATTAAGCCAAAACTGCCTCGAGTATAACAACTCCACGCACTGGCACAACATCCCGATATAAAAATACAGTACAAGGGTATAATGGGAATATCCGGTGCCGTCACAGCAAACATTACAGCACTGACCACACTGCAAAGCCAAGCAAATGCTTCGGCACAAAAACGCAGTGGATTGCTTGCCCAATCTCGTTGAATGTACTGGATAATATTTTTGATCATGCGGTCAAGTTGGTCCAAAAACGAATACTGTTGCGTGCCCAGATGTCAAGCAAACGTCGATCGTATTTGGCAGTGCTTCGTAATTTGGCATCGATTACGGCATACAATTCGGCACCGGTGGCACGTAGTACGCCCAAGTCCGTCACATGTTCGGTCCATTGATACTGACTGTCAACCACTGTGGGAATGAATTGAGCCGACTCCAATATGGCCAAACTAAAACATTCGTTCTTGCTGGGCACAAAAGCAACACGGCACTCACTGATCAATTTGAACATTTCGTCTCGTTGATCAAGACCAAATGTGTACACATCTGCACCGGCAAATAGTTCACTGTCAGGCTCGTGTGTGATCACAGTCGGGGTCACTGCCAATGCCCGTGCCATGGCCATGAATTCTCTGGCACCTTTACGATCGGTAGTGTCGCCGATGTATAACAATCCACGTGTTTGATTGGATCCTATTAGGCCTTGTGGCACAAATGGTGGCGGAGTGTAAACGGGTCTTTTGGGATGAACTTGATGACTGTAAGGAGCACACATGCCAACTCGCCATTCGGTACTGTTCACAACATCAATCTGTTGTTGCAAATATTCATCACTCAAGAAACTGTAACGCCCGTCGTTGTTCATTACATCACTCTCGTGTTGTACAAATATGCCATTATGGTAATTGGCCGATGCAGCAAGGTAACTGTGCAAGTCGTGTGCAACAACCAAATCAGCCATTATACAATTTTGGTTACAGACTTTGTCTATATCTTGTATAATTTGCGGATCCACCTGCAACCAAACGTGTCCGTCTCGCATGTTGGGTTGATAAGTACTGACATCGTTTGAGTATAATACAGTATCTGCACGTATCGCCTGAGTGGGCCGTGCATCGGTAATAAACACAGTTCGATACCCCATGCTCTTGTGCAAATCTAATACAGTATTGATATAACGCACAATGCCGTTGGGACGTACTAATACACTACTACAGGTATGAACAATAGTCTTCAAAGTGTTTTACCAACTGTTTCCAAAATTGTGTTCAATTCGTCATGATCTCTATTGGTTTCACCTAAACGTGCTTTGTGTGCAATTTTGATTGCCTTCTTTAGCGTGGCCGGTTTGATTTCTAGCTCTTCACCAATTGCCTTGATTGTTTCATTAAGCCCAGTGTTCAAGTCTTCTACTTCTTGCATTACTTGGCATCCCTCATTTATAAGTTGAGTCAATTTAATTTTTGCATCACCATTAAACGTTCTGTTGTAATCGGACATTTGTTTCTCCTAAAATTGTATTATACGGGAGATGTTGTAGAAATGCAATAGTAGAATGCTCACTTTGTACAGAATCTGGCGTAACTCATGTACTGGGCAGCAGCCGCCCACTTGACGCCTGGGCTTGCGCCCTAACCGTTGCGACAACGGAACCTAAGGTAGGTGTCTGTTGACCAAATCCAATACTTCTTGTAATGTGCTTACTGCGATATCATCATTGGGGATTGTGATTTTATATTCGTCTTCGAGTCTAAACACCAACTCCATTCGAGCTAGACTGTCTATACCCAAACTGTCCAAAGTGGTGGATAAAGTCCAATTGGTGGCATCAAGATCTTGGTCCTGGGCTATAAAATCAAACAATTGTTGTGGTGTTATCATATAAATACTTAGTGCCGTTGCGATACGGACCGATAAAGATTTGAAGAACCTGAGGATTTTCCGTGTCTCTCCTCTGGGCAACAACGAATTGGCAGACGAGCTTCATTAATTATCACGGCACGCTTTATGCACCACGCCACTGTGCATACAATCCAGTTACGTACATCATATCGTATTCACCATAATAGAGTTTGTTTAATTCGGTTTTTACTGCTGGAGTCAATGATCCGGTACCGGGCACCACGTCAAAAGCAAAAATCATATTGCCATCTTCGTCGTCTCCAAGATAGTCACCGCCCAATCGTCCCATTACAATATCAATATTTTTATCAACTATCGCGTTTCTTCTTTTTGCCCTTGCAAGATCATCGGCATTTTTTTGTTTGTGTAACTTTTTATATTTAAGATCACTATTTTCCAATTCTACGTAGCCGCGAACTTCAACCCCGGGAATTTGTGCTAGACTCATCCAATTACGTTTACCGCCGGGTGTTTGTTGTGATCCAGCAAGCAAGGTTATTTTTAATATGCTTAGTGCAACACCATACAGGGCTTTGGCAATGCCCTGTCCTCGATAATCTTCATCCACTGTGACGGTACTCACTTGGTATGCATTATTGATAGGAAAACCTACCCGCATCAATTTCAATTGTCCGACGGCTTCTTGCCCTGATTGATCTAATATTCTTATTTCTAAAAAACGCCCAGTGTCAATGGTGGCATAATTTAATCCACTGCCACCCGGTAACGGTTTTATATTCTTTTGGCTTACTGCCCTGGGATCGGTATACCTAGGATGTTTTAACACATCTTTACCACCTGTATATTGATATGATTGTAAATTTTCAATTTCGGTTATCTCGTCTTCGCTTATGGCACCGATACCTATACCAATACCGGCACTAGCCAATGTATATTTTACAGTGTCGATCCAGTTTTTGCCGTTGACTCGACTCACCACAGTAGGTATAACAGTATTCAATACTGCCTGTAACAACATGTTGGTCTGTGCTGGAGAAAGTTGTACATTTTGCGCTATATGCAACAAGCCACCAGTTAATAGTGTACCAATGGTTGTTATTACACCACCTTGTATATAAGGATTTGTTTTGGCTTTGACTAGAATTTCTTTAACTTGTCCACGAACTGAAGGATCGGCTTTGGCTAATAATGCTTGTGCTTGTTCAACGTAATTGTCAACAGGTTGTCGAGCGACTTCGCCAACCTCATCTTGGTAAAAATCTATTACAGCATCAGTAACTTGATTAGCAACTTCGGATTCAAATAAACTTTCATCTACGGCACGTGCATACTCTGTAGCATGTCCACTGCGGTCTACATGCCAAGCATAAAATCTAATATCAGGATATTCTTGGTGTAACTTTAAAAATGATTCCAAATTGGGCTTTGAATCATCGTACATAATTGCTTTGTTATAAGGATATCCTGTTAACAATCTACGTATAATACGTGCTTTCTTTTCATCAATTGGCACAGGATCTTGATCATTTCCTGCACGGTACACATGTACCTTGTTCATATCTATGTGCCATTGTTCAAATGTTTTTAAGAATATTTCTTTATTGTTAAAGTCACTTCTAGCAGTAACCATTACAACTTTATTACCGGTTGCAATATCATTTTTCAATTGCTCAATCATGGGTGCAATTGGTTGTGCATGTTTGAAAAAGTCTTCGGCATCTCTAAATGCACCAAAGTCAAATTCTTCGCCGGGTTGCTTTTTGTACAATGTAAACTCGTGACTGTCTAGGGTCTTGACAGTTTTACCATTGCGAACTACACCAACTCGAGTATTAGTAGTTACTAGCGTATCGTCAATGTCAAATATAACTAATTTCTTTTCGCCAACAGCTTCGTCAACGCCTTCTTTGGCATGTTTCTTTTTGCCAGCTTTCATATTAGCCAACCAGTGTGCCATACGAGCTTTCTCTCCCGTACTATGTTTGGCCGTTTTACGTAGGCTACTTACACTTGCTTTAGTATTAACACCACTGCGTTTAGCCAATCCTTTGCGTCCAGGATGCTTACCATCGGCAAAGTTTTCGCTCATGATCCAAGTGTCGGGAATTTGTTTATACTTTTCTACCCAGAGATCATGCATTTTTTGTCCGCTTATACCATGACTCTTGGCTACACGTGTCATGATCTTGTCTATGATATCGTATACTTTGTCGTCATTGTCGTCGACTGCTTGTATCTGTTTTTTATGTGCTTCCAATGCGGCACGTAATTCTTCTACGGCATCTTTATCTTTGTCATGATCCATGTTTTCGTCTACTTTGTTTTGACTTTGAACATAGTCAATAGCGGATTGTACTATGACTTGATCTATCCCGAGACAGTTTTTGCGATCGCTATAGCCCTGTTTATCCATTGCGTGGAGATAGGGATATATTCCTTGGATTTTTGGGAATAGTCCCATTTGCCAGGCCAGCTCAAAACTTATTTCTCCCCTTGGACTATACCATTCGGGATCATGACGCCATTTAATTCCAAAATTGGGTTTGACACCGTTGGGCCCTTTCACTGGTGGACCGTTATAAAATACTCCGGCACTGTTAAATTCAAGACGTGTATTATTGAAGGTCATCATGTATTCGCCATCACCTTTAGACCACATGCGATAATTCATTTTATTTAACAGTGCCACAACTGCGGGATCTTGTGAGGGATCTTGTGCGGGTGCTTCTTTAAGAGGTGGAGCCGGTCTAAATTCAAACATGTCGGCTTCAACGTCCGAATACTTGCTGACAAGTTTTGCTATAACAGGATCCATTGCCTTGTAGGGAATGTTGTGTGCTATTTGAATTGGTTTAGCGTTGGGTCGGCGTAGATTTAGATAAAGATTGATTCTGTCAGGATGTATGATTTTACCTTCGTCGACATCATTTTCCCAGACATTTTGTTCGGGACGATGTTTAGCCCAAAAGCCGGCGCCAGCATCAGTTTGTTGCCCACTGCGGCGGATTTTATAGCCTTTGCTTTTCACATAGTCATACATGGTTTGAGCAATGCCTTGCCCACGATAGCGTTCTTCAACTTCTAGGTCTTGTGGTAGTAATTCGTCACCATCAAAAGCAAATAACACATGACCCAACTCACGACCGTTGCTTGTAGCCGTAACATACATTACTTGATTATCGTAATCGTCATCATCAACGTATTCATCGTCTTTTTGTATTTCAATAGAAATATCTATACCGTTAAATGCTTCTTCAGTTATGCCACTTTTTTTTAAACCAAAGTATTCGGGATTGGCCTCGGCAAAGTCACGCATGACAACACCGGCATTGGCATTGGCTTCGTTTTCTTGTGGAGTACCAGTTTCGCCTGCAGCTGCAGTCAACTCTCCGGCTAAGTTTTGTTTATGATGTGTTAGTTCGTGTGCAAGAGTGCGTAGCACATCTATGGGATTGCGATTGGCAATGACAACATTTAGTGTTTTTGTTTCTGGGTTATACTGCCCAAAAGTTGTATCAACAGGAGCATCTAGCAATGTGATTTCAGGAAGTTCTTTAATTCCCAATTGCTCAGCGATCCAAGGAATGTACTTTTGTACAAATGCCCGGTTGTCGCTTTCTTTAGAATACTCTTTTGCTCGCATAATGAGTATTTAGTGGAACATCAAGAAGCTATTCATAACATCACGTCGATTAGCTGCTCTGTCGCCGTGTCCGCTGGCAAATACTACCACATTCCATTTACGTACTGGTCCTACTGGAATTTTCAACATTTCATCGTAGCTGATAATAGTATTGGGACGTATAGGTTGACTACTTTCCGCACCAAACGTTTTAATTAAACGTTGTTTAAATTCTTCCCAAGCTTCGGGTGATTTAAATTGTGTACGCCCTTCGGCATCCTTGATGGCCTTGCCTTTGGGATTGGTTACAATCAAGTCTCTAAACATATCTTTAGGCACTTCAAATGCTTGTTTAACTGTACCGCCACCGGCAATGTGTTGCTTGATTGGTTTGACTTCGCGACTTTTAGCTCCGCCACTGTGCTGAATTTCAAAGTTGTCGGGCAAGTTGGCCAATGCTGCCATGGCCATCTTGGTATAAGCATAAAAATCCACATCCGGATAGTCACGTGCTACTTGTAATGCCATGTCTAAATATTCTTTACTGAAGAAGTCACCAGCATCATGCCAACGTACTACAAGTTTCATTCCTTTAGCAGCAAGTCCGCTTTTGATTTTATCAATGTTGGCTCGTAACATAGCAAACCACTCTTCGGGATGATTAATCAAAAAGTTAAGACTACGAGCAGCACTCATGCTACTGGCCGGGAACATTACATAGCCGCCTTTTCGTGCATAACAAAACAGTTGACAAGCACCGGCTCCGGGACAGGTTACAATTTCCACAAAGTCACCGGTCGCTTCGTCCATGATAATTCCGGCCAGCGCAGGTAGTGTTAGGTCCAATACTACCTCGCCCTCAGTGGCACTTTTTAACATTTTGGCGTTGGGACTGTCCAGTATGCTTTTGGGTCTAGCCATTATTTGTCTAGCCAAGTCATCTAAATCCCATTCATTGACCGGATTGCCTTCATCATCCACTTGATCATCTTTGGTAATGGCCTTGATATTACTGCCATGTATTATACCAGCAAAACGATCTTGTTTGGTTTGAGTGTCGGTCTTGATTCGTTCAGCGCGACTTTGCATTGTGCCACGATCAAGTCTACGATGCGGAGCATTTAGTCCAATGGCTTCATCAACTTCGCCGCCGATGTGTAGGGGCTTGACTGTGAATCCACCTAGTTTGGTGCCCTTGGATTCGATTAAAAATTCACTTGCTCTCATTTTGCTGTTGCTCGTAGCATCCATGCATGTTTACGGAACGCATCAATACGTTCGGCCAAAAAGTTACTGAATCCATGTTCGCCAGCCGATTCGGCCAAGTCATAGACAACTTTGATTATGCCTATCATGTGTTCGGCATCTTCTAGTAATACGAGCACCATTTCTTCTGGTGGAAGAATTTGTGTTTCGTCTGCAATTTCGGTTAATGCACTGAAGCGTGTGTAACTGGCTGGAACATATCCACCACTTTTGCGAATGTTTTCGGCAAAATCGTCAATGCTACCGTAAACTTCCTCGTATATTTTTTGAAATAGTTTGTGGTATTGATAAAATGCAGCACCTTCTACGTTCCAGTGAAAGTTGTGACTTTTTAAATAAAAACTAAAACTGCTGGCAAAAGCAATTTTAGAGGAGTTAATTAATTCTTCGTTCATAATGTATATTTAGTCAAAGTATCCGGCACGTCGCATTTCGGCCAAACGCACTGCCATTAAACGTTGTTGGCGACGTTCAGCAATGCCCATGGGCTTTTGATATTGGCTGGTCATTGGAGTAGGCCCGGACAATTTAGAAACATTTACACGTTGATTGCCGGGCGGAACTGGACTTGATGAATCATCGGGACCGGCTCCCACTGCAGGATCTGCAGCATTGTACTCGTTCAATTCAATTCCGTAGTGTTTGCATACTTTTAACAATTCGTCGTATGTGAGTAATTCTAAATGACTTACATCCACTTTGTGCTTTAACTGGTCAATCAAGGACTGTCTACTGGGACCATCTTCGTCAAGACCGGGTGTTCCGGGAATAGCACTTGTACTATCGTTTGGAACCATATGGCCATCCGCATATTCCATTACTTGCCCTTGGCCATGCCAAGCATCACCTTCACCGTGCCATGAATCTTCGTCGACGTCGTTTTCGTTCATGCCCATGGCATTGTCGATTCTGGTTTCGGCTTTGGTTTTATAGTAGTATTTGGGTCCGCCTTCTTTGGGATCAACAGCTCGCCACATGAACAATTCTTTGCCGTCTACGTTCATCAACTTGGCAGCACCCGGCACTGACATTTCTCTTGGGGCATGATGAAACGAATAGCCTTTATAGTCAATGTCTTGGTTGCCCATCATGCCAGCAACACCGGCTGCACCCAATGTAAATGCACCCAGTGCGTTTGCAAATTTGCCTTCTTCTACACCTTCAACTGTTGGTGGTTTGCCAGTAATGTACATTTTCCACTCTTTTCCAGTTTGTGCAGTTTTACGAGCACACATCTCTCGCATCTTTTGTTTTTGTTCAAACCATGCTTTACTGTTTTCGGGACCGGCACCGGGAAAAATCTTCCAAGTACGCCCATTGATCTGTATTTCAATGTTGGCAGTGCCCATTGGCTCGTCCTGACCTTTTTTGTGGCCTAATACTTGTTTACCAAATTTGGCAGTGTGTGGTTCAAATTCTGCTTCAGCTACACCTTGCTCTTTAATTTTTAAATTTTTAAATTGATTCATGCTACTGCCAAACATATTGTCAATTGCAGCTCTTGTTCTTTCTTGGTCTTGCCGTTTTTGCTCGCGTCTATCTGCGGTGGCTTGTTTTTTGGTGCCCGTTTTAATAGTCGTCATCATGTGGTCAAAAGGCTTATCGCCTGTGGTCTCAGCCACATCTCGCTCGTATCCGGTTTCTTCAGCTGCACCGCCAGCGTCGTGTGCCAATTGTTGTATAGCCGCCCAATACTTACGTGGAGCCGTCATGTCATCGCCATGCCAGCTGATCGCTTTGCCGAATTTGGCCATTACTTGATTGTAGGCCTTTTCACTGTCAACGCCAAATGTTACGGTATCATATGATCCTTCCGCCACATCCTGTTGTTTAAGAACAAACACACGTGCAGGACTAATAGGTGATTGACCTGCTCGTTGTGATTTTACTAAGACTTGCCAACTTCCAGTCATCATTTCTGGTTCACTAACTACTACACCTCGGTCCCAATACTGTTTATCATCTCTTGGAGGATTTGGTAGCATGTCTTTTGGGCCTAACCATAACATTACATGAGTTCCTGGTTGTAGTCTTGATTGTGACCCTTCCGCTACGCCCTGTTGTTCTCTAACTGCAGGATTGTCAATCTGTTGTGCCACTGCAGTCAAGCCTTCGTTGCCGTTGGTGATCTTTTTGTACATCCATGCTTCTAGTGGTACGCCCTGTTTAACAGATCGGTAAATCTTTTTTGCAGCCTCGGCTATGGCCCGTAGTTCGCCCAGTGCCATACCGTCCAGTTGTTCATCTTCCATGGCATAGGCTTCTGTGCCTCCGGTCATCATGGCTTCTTCTACACTCTCACCTAAATCACTGCCTTGAAATTCTATGTGGTCATATGGACTCCAGGGTTGGCCTGTACGACTGTCTACCTCTTCACCGTTCTCGCCATCATCAGCATATTCATAGTAATCATGACTGGCCATGTCTACACCATCAAAATCTGCGTTGTAGTCAATGTAGTATTTTCTTACCTTGCCATCAGGACAATGTACGCCACGACTCAATATTTTTTCCACTGCCACTTGTGCATCAATAACCTTCTTCATTGGGCTACCACCTTTTCGGGCTATGTCTGCCAATAGGCTCAGATCCTGTGTGTACCAAGCCTGTGCCAAAGCATGTAGATAACCCATACCATTGTCACCACCGCCGTATTCGGGACTGGGTGCAAATTCTTTTAAAGGTTTATTTTTAACACAGTTATTGACCTTGACCTCTTTGCCATAAGTGGGACTGGCCTTTGATCCTTCTTTGTGCCAACCGGTGCGGCAGTGTTCACGATTGCGTTGTGCTTGAGTGCGTTTGGCTTCTGCAATGCTCATGGCATCTACAATATCATTTAAAAACATTATTTGACTCCTGCGGCAGCATTTTGTTTTTGTGTTGCCTGTTTAACTGCTGTAGCAATTTGTTGTGATGCTTGTGGATCTAGTAGTGCCGGCCCAAGTTCATCAGTTACAGTGGCAGCAAACTTTTTAGCTTGTGGGCTCATGCCTTTTCCTGTTGCAGGATCAGCATTGGGAGTGTTTAAAAATTCAGCTCCACCGTTTGCCGCAGTAGGAACACCACCTACGGGCTTTTTACCAGTGGCTTGAGAAATTTTTTGTAAACCGGTTGTTATTGTTTGTTTTTGCTTTGCTGCCACCTGTGGATTTTGTTGTTGTCCACCTTGGGCTGGATTACTGGCTCCTGCTTCTTGAACGTAGGCCTTCCACTCGCGTGCAATAGCCTCTTCTATGCTTTCTTCGCAACCACCAACACCTTGTCCGGGACGAGGTGGGTTCTTGTCGGTGCCCTTCCAGTAACCACCAAATTTGGCACCACGTGGATTATGTTCAGCCGCCGCCATACTGTCTTCGTTCTTGGGACGGATGTGATGTTTTTTCATGTTGATGGCCTTGGCAGCCTGTATCTGTGCCGGACTAGCAGCTTCTGCTTGTGTCTGGGCCTGTTGATTTTGTGCAACTTGTTGGCTGGGTGGAGTTGTTGCCGGTGGTTTGAATGCAGTTGAGCCTATTTCTTTTTGCACTGTGTATGTTTTACCATCACTAGCCTTCATTTGCGTAAATGGTTGCAGAGCAAGTTGTTTGGCTACGTCTTGAGGATTGAACCCGTATTTTTTTGCAGCCGTATCCACATCCAAGTAATCCAACTGCTTGCCAGTTTGTGGATCGGATATGGCCACTGCCTTCATGCCCTGCGGAGCCATTTCATCTAACCGTTTGAATGTGTTTATGATATTGCTAAAATGCTGATCCATTATTTTTTGGCCTTTGGTGGTTTGATATCGTGCTTGACGTTGCTTTGTCTATTGGAATAGCCTTGCAATCGTTTTTGCACTTGTGCCTTGGTCATGCCACCAGCACCCAATTCAGTAACAACGGTAGCAACTGAACTGCTTACAGTGGCACCAGAATCTTCACTTAGTCGATTTAATTCTTGTTTGAGTTGTTGTCTTAACGACTTTGTTTCGTTAACACTCTCGCCTGCATGTTTAAAATATTGTACTTGACGTTCACGTTTTTCTGCACCGGCTCTAGTGGGATACTTGCCCAAATTCTTGTCGCCATGTTTGCTCTTTAACTCGTAACCGCCTTTGACTTTAACAATGTGCTCCTCCACACCTTTCTTTAAAAAGTTAGGTATCTCTCCTGGTGCTTTACTTTTGTTCACGGGCTTTTGTGGTATATTATATTTAGGACCATCAAGTCGAGTGGCAAGTGGACCAAAGTGTTTACTGGCTTTGGGATCGACTTCTATACGTTTGCGATTGGGATAACTCAGTGATGTCTTTTCGTCGGCCCAACGTTGGCCTTCCGCCATACCTTGTGGTTGTTGTGCTGACTGATATAATTCGGGGTACGCTTTTCTAATATCAATAATAGCATCTTTTACAGTTTTGTTAGTTCTGTCGCCAACTTCTTGGCCTAGTACCTGTCTATTTTGTTTTACATACGTTAAAATATTTCTAACAGTATCAGCATCACGGCCCACTAACTCAAGTGCGTGTGCTCCGTCTCCGTGTGGATATAGTGCTTTTGACCAATTATGCCAGTCTGATTCTACAGGATTGTAGCCCTCTTCTATGCCTTCCCAATCACTTGGATCGTGTTCGCCATAATAGTAGTGCTCCATGGCCTCTTGACGGCTCCAGTGATATTTTTGCATTAGATGTTGTATTTTTCTTTCTGCTTCGTCTTCGTCATCAAGCATTTCATTAACAGTTTGTTCAGCATTGCCAATATTGAACGCAGGCAATCCGTCTTCGTGTTCTTTGTCCATTTCGTGTTGGCTCAATGCATAGTCCATGACAGTGACCATCATTTCTTTAATAGCTCCGAGTTTTTCCTCGACCCATTCAGGTAAATGTTCGTTGTCGCTTAACGCACCTTCTAAGTGACTGGCTACACGTACAATGGTGTGCAAGGTGTTTTTGGCCATAGTTGCATCAGTGCCATCACTGGGTGCATCGGTAAATTCTTGTAAAAATTCTGTGGGTTTCATCGTGATTCCTGAATATATTGTATATTTAGCGTTAAGTAGAAAACGTTAAATCTTGTGAATCTACAGTTTTGCTATCAACAGTTAAATTGCGAGGTCTAAATACAGTTTCAGCTCCGCAACTTTCTATACGAACTTGGTGTGTGCCGGATTCGATATCGACTTCTAAGTTTTCTTGTATGAATATTTCGTATGCGGGCCAGATCCAACTGCGTTCGGTCAATAAGTCATTGTCCACATACACACGATATGCCGGAGTACCGTGTTGTGTTGTATCACAGTAAACATCGAGCGTGATCACTGTGCGGGCCATGTTACATGGCTCCTAACTTTCTACCCACAATTATTTCCAGTTTCTTTTGTTCAAGTTCTTTTAGTTTTGGAGCATACGCACGTTCAGCTTCGGGATCGCCTTTGACCATGTTTTGAATACTGTTGATACGCATGTCGATCATGTCTAATAGATTTTGTTTGGCTCGAGCAAGGCCACTATCAAAACTATCATTTTCTTTCAAGCCCCGACCCACGGTATTTTTAACTGGTGTTTGGCCAGTTTTGGGTGCTTTAACTCCGGTCAAATGAAGTGCCTTCATTTCGTCGCCCAATGTCTTGCCAGTTACTGCATTTTGATCGCCAGCAGTGCTCATTACATAGCGTGGATCATTCCCGCCTTTGACCACACCAACCCCGCCCATTTCACTGACTAGAGAATTGGCTCGCTTGGCACTCTTTTTAACCTCCATACCACCTGCAGGTTCAGCCGGTGCCGGTAACCGTGTAGCGGTCTTTGCTGGTGGTGTCCCGGCAACAGGTTCGGCTCCCGAATCCGGGGTTATTTTATTGAATATGTGTACCAGCTCGGGAGTGGCACGTCCATATAATGCCTTTAAGAAAGCATCACGTTGCTTGGGGTCGTTTCTAACTTGGTTGTAGACTGCACGGCATTCGGTGCCATGACTGATATCCACTATTTCACCATTTACAGTAAACGGCACTTTCTTTTCGGGAACAACCAGCACATAAGCATGTCCTTCACCTACAGTAACAGTGTCAGTTAGATTCTTTGGTAATGTTTTAAACGGCTTTTCGTCGCCCACTGCTTTTCCCGGGGGAATAGTGGCTCGACGTCCTGTGGGCGTAAACTCTTGATAAAAGCTATCAACTTCCAAACGTTCTTTGTCGGGAGCACCAACGGCAAAAATTAAAACTGTAGAGTTTGTATCGATTCCAGCAGCCGCTACCACTGAATCTATCCCGTAAGGATCATTGACCAATAGTATTTGATGATCGTTGACTCCAGCTGCCTTCATGAGCTGGATTTTTTCATTGGCGTTAAACGGATTCTTGGGAAGTGATTTCTTGTCGTATTTTTGTCCCGATGCTATTTTGTCTTGAACTGTATTGGGACTAGTGGTAATACGCACATTGTCAGCACCAAATTTGGCCTGCAACAGTTTTAGTACAGCAAGATGCCCTTGATGAAAGGGCTGAAAGCGTCCGGGATAAGCTACCAGTACACGACGCTCTTGTGCTTCAAATAATTCAGTGACAAACATAGTAATATTCTCTATTACTATATTTAGTTTATATTGTTTCTAACAACCAAATATAAAACGGACAAGCAAACGGCAGTTCCCATGCACCGTTCCAGCCGAGATCCACACATCGGGTCAACACAGGACGATCAGGATCATCGGCACGAAATTGAGTCTTGAAAACTAATATACTGTCCAAGTCAACTTCGTCAATCGTGATTTTTTTAATGTTCAGCAGCATGTCCTTGACTATTGCAGTCTTGTCGGCATTTTCCACAGTGTCGTCATTGGTTTTATTTTCCAATCGGATCTTGAGCATGTGATCGGTTTCGGCAAGCTCGAGATCGAATTCGATTGTTTCAACTTCGCCACTGGGATTTTTAACCAAAGCCCTGACAATTTCTGTATCATCCACCAGGATCGAGTACTCGGGCACCTTGTGCCAATAAGTACCTCCCAGTGTGATTTTGAAATGAAGTTTTTCGGTCTTGGACATGATTACGCCGGTGTTGGAGCAGCTTCTAGTTTTTGTCCTTGTGCAGCCAGGGTATCTTCAATGATGCCCATGCTTCCACGCTCGGCAATTTTTAGTTTGTCCAAGTCTCCGGCATACTCGTAGTGTCCCACGTGATTCAACAACACTTTGCTGTGTGCCCAAATCTCGCCACCTAGTTCTTGCCAGCGTCGGCAAAACAACCAATCTTCGCTCAAGTAGTGTCCACGCTCGTCGATCTTGCAATCAAAGATACTATACATCATGGGCTCGAATTGTTTGCCTAGGCCCACATCGTCGACATATTTTGTTTCGGGATGTGCCTTGATCAAGTCTTCGTATACCTTGCGTTTGAACATCAAGAAGCCGGTGCCCATGGTGTCCACTGTAAAGATATCGCCTTGAATCTTGGTTTCGGGTTTGAGATTGATAACATAATTGACTGGCAAGGCTTTCTTGGGATACAGGCCACCGATCACGTCTTTCTCGTATGCCATCATTTGCAGTATGGACTCGGGCTGGAATCTAATATCAGCATCAATAAACATAAAGTGAGTGGCTTGAGTATTGGTCATCATCTTGGCCATCAAGTTGTTGCGTGCACGTGTCACCAAACTCTCGTTTACCATGGTGTCCAAGCTCCAGTTTAGACCGGCTTGTTGTGCCAACAAAATAAAGCGTAACAAGCTGGTCATTGTGGGTTCACTTACCATACCACCATAACAAGGAATACCAATGTGCAAATGATTCTTTCTAAAATCATACGGGGTACCTTGTGGTTGAGGTTGTTGTGCCTGTGCAGCTTGTGCAGCCTGTTTGGCAGCAGCAGCCTTGATCAAAGCCACGGCATCGTTTTGACTCTTTTTAGCGTCAGGTTTTTTAGTACTCATGTTTTCCTTTTTGGTTAATTGATTATGCTTTGCTAACTTCGACAACAACTCCGTTGCCAAGTAATTCTTCGGCCACTGATGCCAATGCTGACATTGTATCTTCTGATACAATATCGCTATCAGTGACAGTAGCTTCAGGTGTGTTTTTGTGCAATTTGCTAACTGTGATAACGATCACTTCTTCTTGAATCCGTGCCATCATGCACTCCTTGAATTATATACAGATATTTATTAGGCCTGTACAACCTCGTGAATTTTTCCCACTATACCCGGACTCATTAAAGAGAGCATGGTCACAACGCCCAAATCATTGGTGTAGAAAAAAGCTCCCCACATGCCTGGATAGGGTCGTTTCAAATTGTGTCTTAACCCGGCAGTGAGTTTTACATCTTCTTGACTTTCTAATAGATTAAGCATTTGTTCTTTTAGTAGCAAATCGTAAGTGCCATCTCTCAACAGTATCTTATATTTAAAAGGTATTTTTGGAGCAATGATTACATCTGAACAGAGCAATTCTTCTGTGCCTGCCCGCGGACCAGTTATAGCCCGAATGCAACTATAAGTCGATAAGATTTTTGCTACTGATTTTAAATCATTTTCGTCTTTTGTATAAAATTGAACATTAGAATCTTCAATACGAGTTTTTGTAAGAGATACAAAATTTTCTTTCAGTGTCCTGATACTTTTTAATAAACCAAAATCGACTTTATCGTACCTATCGGCTTGTGCTTTGTGTCGCCAACTGCCGCCCCAATTGCTTCGATTTTGAGCTTGAAGTTTCAATAGTTCTACGGCACGTTCGGTATTATCATAACAAGCCACTTGAGCACAGTCGGCATGTATTTCCATACGCCAAAGATACTGACCCCAGAATCGTTTCTTGGTCTCTTTGAACTTGATACCGTAATTAAGACTGTTCCAGAATGATGTATCCATTTTCGTCCACAGTAGGTTGTTGAAGTTGCATTTTGGGCGAGAATATAAATTCACCAGCATAGTCAACTTCAATTACAGTATCACGTGCAACACTTTCAAACAAGATCTTTTTACTCAGTGGTACTTTGATCAAATCATTTATCTTGCGTGCCAAGGGCCTTGCACCCATTTTGCTATCGTAGCCGACCGCGGCCAATCGATCAACTGCAGCCTCGGTCAACGTGATCTTGATTGCTTTTTCGCTCAACAACTCGTTGACTTCGTTGATAAATTTAATAACAATTTTTTTGATACTAACTTGTGTAAGTCGATTGAACTTGCAAACACTGTCCAGTCTATTGCGGAATTCGGGTCTAAAGAATTCTTTGACTGCTCGGTCGTCTTCGTCGGTCTTTTGCAGTTCGGTACTAAATCCAATGGTGTTACGCTCGTTGTCGCTGGCACCCAAGTTGCTGGTTAGAATAACAATACAGTTACGTGCGTCGGCTTTCTTGCCGTTGCTGCTGGTAATTATTCCTTCGTCCATGAGTGCCAGCAACACATTCATTACATCGGGATGTGCTTTCTCAACTTCGTCAAACAGGATAACCGAGTTGGGATTCTTTTCAATATCGCTGATTAACATGCCACCTCCCAAGTTGCCGTCATCGTAGCCCACATACCCGGGAGGAGCACCGATCAATTTGGCCATGCTGTGTTTTTCTTGATACTCGCTCATGTCGTAACGCAACATTCGCATGCCCATACCTTCGGCAAGCAATTTGGCCAGTTCGGTTTTACCAGTGCCGGTTGGTCCCAAGAACAAAAAGTTGCCCACTGGCTTGTTGAGACTTTTTAAGCCGGCTCGTGCCACGTAGATCTTTTCCAATACTGTGTCAACTACACTATCTTGTCCGTACAGTTTTGTCTTGATAGTGTCTTCCAGTCCCACCAGGCTCTTGGTACTTTCGCTACCAATTTGTTCGGCCGGTATCTTGATAAATTTACTGATAACATCCACTATGTTGCTTTTGGTAACAGTCCAATCCACGGCATGTATTTTCAATCGTGCTGCTGCTGTGTCGACGAGATCAATGGCTTTGTCAGGCAAACGTCGATCTGTTTGATAACGTACACTGAGATCAACAGCAGCTTCAATGGCATCGTCACCGATCTTGCCACCATGAAATGCTTCAAAATATTCTCGTAGATTGTACAAGATTTCTTTTGCCACTGTGGGAGTGGGCTCTTCAACAACAATTCTACAGAACCTACGCATCAAGGCACGATCCTTTTCAAAACTCTGTGTGTACTCTTCCCAGGTGGTACTGGCCAAGACCTTGATACTGCCCTTGGACAAGGCCGGTTTGATCATGTTGGCAAAGTCCACACCTGATCCGCTACTGCCCGATCCGGCACCACGCATTTGATGTGCTTCGTCAATGAACAAAACACATTTGCCTTTTAGTTGCAGTGCCGCAATTACGTCTTTGAACTTTTCTTCAAACTCGCCGCGATATTTGCTTCCGGCAAGCAAATTGCCAATATCTAGATTGTAAACAGTGTAGTCTTTCAAGTAATCGGGGCAGTCACCATTCACAATGTTACGTGCCAGGCCTTCGGCAATGGCAGTTTTACCTACACCGGCATCGCCTACCAGTAACACGTTGCTTTTGTTACGCTTGGCCAAAACTTGTGCTATTTCATCTAGTTCAAAGTCTCTGCCCACCACCGGATCAATTTTGCCTTCTTTGGCCTGTACATTTAAATTTTCACAGTACTCTCTCAGTATCTCATCGGCTCGAACATTGTTTGTTCTACGTGCCGGTCTTGCTTCGGTATAGTTGTTACGATAAAATTCAATTAGTTCTAGTTTGTTGATGCCGTATTTGTTGAAAAAGTAACTGGCATGACTATTGGCTTCGGCAGCAATACTCAAAAATATATCAATTACTTGAGCATGGCTACGACCCGAAAACATCACTTGTGTCAGTGCACGATTAAACACACGTTCTAGGCTTTGTGTTTTCTTTGGTGTTGTATTTTCTTCTGTGGTGATAATGTAGGTTTGTTTGTGCAAGTATTCTTCTAGATCAGTTGCCAATCCAGCAACATCGATCCCGAAGTTGGCCAACAATTCGTTGAACGGTTTAAACACTATTAAACCATGTGCAAGATGTTCGAGTGTTACATATTCATGATTGTGTTGTTTGGCCAATTCGGTGGCATTTTGTATTACCACTTCAATTTCGGGATTTGTATGTAAGCTCATAAAAATATTTAGTTAGAGTTGAGTATGTTTTGGATAGTGTCAAGTTGTTGTTGATCGAGATTTTTAGGAACAGTCACAGTCATCTCGGCATATAAATCTCCTCGATGTTCTGAATGCATTTGATATATTCCCTGTTGTGCCAATCTGAATTTAACGTTGGGTTGTGTACCCGGTGGAATAGCAATGGTAAATTTTTTATTGTCAAGACCAACAACTTCGGCAACACCGCCTACTATTGCAGTTAAACAGTTTACACTAAACCGGGTGTGTAAGTCAATGCCATTTGATACATGAAAATTGTCGTTGGCATGAACTGTTATCTGCACAAACAAATCGCCACGCGGCAAAGTATTAAACATATTATCGCCAAGTCCGGGATATTTTATTTGAGTTCCGCTTGTTACTCCACGTGGAACCATGACTTCTACTGCTTCTCTTGTGCCAGTGGTGGTTTGTATGCTAATTGTCTTGGCTTGCTCGTGCAAGGTTTCTGCTAGACTAATTGGCAATTCGATCCGTAAATCTTTATTGCGTCTCTGTTGTTGTGGACGTAAATGTGCAAAAGGATCGTTTCCAAATCCAAAGTTTTTGAATATTTCTTGTATGTCGGGATGCCCGCCATTGTGCCAAGTAAAGTGTACTCCGCCGGAGCCGGGATTGCGACGCTCGTGGTCATAGCGTTGACGTCGGTCACTATCGGACAAAGTATCATACGCAGTTTGAATCTCTTGAAATTTTTGAGTATCTCCGCCTTTATCGGGATGATGCTGGCTGGCCAATTTTCGGTAAGCTCGTTTGATTTCATCGGTTCCGGCAGATTCTTCAACACCTAGTGTTTCATAATGAGTCATAGTATTATTATAAATGAAAAACCGGACAGAGTCAACATGTCCGGTTATATTGTAGTCGAAAAACTACGCAGTGCCGGCTTTCTTTTCCATTGTTCGGCCAAATGCACTTACGCCCAGTATACCACCAAACGCCAAGTGGATAAGTCCACCGTTGCTGAGTGTTAGACTCTGCCAAGCAGTATAGCCCATTTGAACCCCAAATCCCTTTTCAATGATGGGCAAGAACATGCTGATCATGGGAAAGGCCACAAAGTCCATGAAACAGATCAGCATGTACAACCAACCCATTGCCGGACGCCAAAAACTCTTCATCCAGTGTTCGGGCTCTTTGCCCTCACTGGCCGCCATTAAGTTACCAAATGCAGCGGTTGTGTTAGCATCTGGAGCAACTGGTTGTTGTCCAAATCCTGTTCGTGACTGCCCAAACCCTCCGCCAAACCCACCTGTGCTCATACTGTTACCCAATGGCACATTGCCATTACCAAATCCGCCGGGAGCGGATGATCCAAAGTTGGATTGTGTGGGAGTGGCATTAAACACGGGTGCTGGTGTTGGTTGAGCAGGAGCACTACTTGTAAACAAACTAGGGGCTTTACTGGTTTGTGCCGCAGCTATGTCGGCACTTGTTGGGTGTTGACCTTCGTCATCGGGATCTAATTTTGGCATTTTGTTTTCCTTTATCCTATGGCACCGACTAAACTAATCGCACCATTTATAACTGTATTTAATGTTTCCTTCATGGCCATTTGTTCCATGGCCTGAATTACATCTAGTTGTTGTTGCACATCTTGTAATACTTCTTGTGCTTGGTCCGGGGGCATATTGCCCGATTGCACTTGTTGTATTACCTGTTGAACAAATTGTGCTGCATTTGCAAACTGTTGATCGCCACTGTTGATCAAAGTGGCCAAATGGTTGTTTAAATCGTCTTGTGTCATGATGGTCTCTTTCCTTGTACATGTTGGATTAGTCTTGCACTATTTTCTATACTTTCAAATTTGAGTTTGCAATACAATGCATTGATCTTTTCTCCGCTGTTGTATCTTTTCCGTAATTCTTGTGCTATTGTATCTAAAGCCTTTGAAGCCGTGATACTGTCTTCGTTGTGTGCTCGATCACTTTCGTATAGTGCATAAAGTCCTGTGTTGTATGCGATAGTATTTGCACTGGCTCGTGATGCCGCATCATCGGCACAATTAGCACTGGCAAGTTGTGCATCATATCGTATGGTTGTTATCAATTGATATTCGTTGTTGTCATATTTGCCCATTAACAGAGCATCCACCGCCGCGCAACCAGATAGACCAACTATCATGAATAAAGGTATTAATCGTTTCATTTTGTTGCCTTTTCGTAAATTCGTTTTTGTGTATTGTACCAATTGTTCCAGTCATCAATCTTGCCGGCACATAGATAATATTGTGTATAGTTGTCGGTTACCACAGTTAATACCTCGCTTAGTTTTTCAGTATTAGTGTCAACGGTTTTTAAATCCGGACATGCTTCCATCATAGCAGGTGGAACATCGGGCCACTGTGGAGCAACTGTAACAGGAGGTGCTCGAAAACTGCCGCATCCAGCTAATAATAAAACGGGTACGAGATATTTCATTTCTTTGTCTCCGGATTAGCTGCGGCATCATTTAAATCTTTAATTGCCAAAGGATCAACCTTGCACGTTGCATCAATCTTGGCAGCATCTTTTACAATACGTTCTTGAATTACAACTTGTCGTTTGTATATTACTTGATTCTTCTGCTTGCGTACTTGTGCAAGTTTTGTATTAGCCTCGTTACTTTGTGCCTTTGCTGCATCAACTCGTGCTTGTGCCGCATCAACTTGTGCTTGCCATATGGCAGTAACACCTGCACCGCCAAACATAAAAATGCCCAGTACAAATACCAAAACGCCTAGTGGTTTGAATAACCAACCGTATATTTTTAGCCCGGGGAAATGTGTTAAAAATCCTGCAAGGAAATATATCAGTACTCCTGCACCAGCCGTTGCGGGCCAGAACCAAACAGGCAAATGTGCCAGTATGTGTTGAATGATAAACTCAAACATTATGCACCAAATAGTTGTAATGCGTGATTGTAACGAGCAGTACGATCTTCAATGCCCAATGTACCGCCGTTAATTACCTTGGTGGCATGTACTATGTCGCCAGCATCGCTGATGGCATTTAGGCCATGATGTTCCCAAAAGAAACAGGCACTCTCTACTGCACCGTCGGGTGTTTCGCAATAGGCCACAGTTTCTTCAAGGCCTTTACCTATTTCTCGAGCAAATGCCTCGTACAGACTACGTCCAGTAAGTTGTATTAGGCCACGTCCGTGAAACATCCAACCATCTCCGCTTTCTTCTGATCCATTGCCCATACGATCACAATAGGCTCGATTGGCAATTTTCTCGGGATTGTGTGCATATTGATTTGCAATATCCATAGTAGGGAAACGCTTCTTCCAAATAGCCATTAATGCCTGTGGTTTGTAGTTTAAGTTTTCTACCAGAGCAGTATAGTTACCGCTCTCGTGCCCGGTTTGTGCCATGAACATAGCCACACGCTCTTTAGTGGTAATTTTGTATTTTGGCAACTCGTCGCACAGGGCATCATACCAGCTCTGGGCATGTGGATTACCATTTAGTAATTGGTGTACGTGGTTTGCGGTAAAATCGAATTCGAAACTCATTGAAAATCTCCCCTATTAGGTTACAAAAGTATTTAGCAAGGAAACAGTTTCTTTTTCGTTTGTAACAATTTTGTTATCTACTAGAAAGTCGACCCACTGCTGAATTTGACTCGGGGATAACAGTTTATAGGTGCGTCGATGTATGCTGGCCGTGAGCAGTTTGGGATTGGATTTTGCAGTTTCTAGTAGATGGTCAAAATTGTCGGCTTCCCAATCGGCTATGTTTAAAACATTGTAGTAACTGTACAAATTATACAATTTATCGTAGGTGCCACATTGTGAAAGCACAAATCCCGAATACAAATGAAATTCTGTAACCAAATTGGGATACCGTACATTGGTTTGAAAAAACTCGGGAAAATCACTCACACTGTCTACTAGATTGCGTACAGTGTCGGTATGAAACAAAAAAGGTACACCGGCCGGACCCAGCACCCGTGGCATAGCGATGTTGTAGTAGCGTTCGACAAATTTTTGGCTTGATTCAAACACGGGAAACACATTGATAGCTCCGGTTCTCGGTCGACCTTGCGGGTCAAATAGATTGTCAAACGATTGCACAAACCAAGTCTTGGCATCCAGAACCATGCTCCATGTCATGGCAGATTCTCCGGCGGCCAACAGTTTTAACAGTTGTTGTTCTTCCCAACCGTTGATTCGGCTTTGATAATTCCATTTGCTTTTGGGAACAACACGCACCAACGAGCACAACGGTCCCCACCAATTGCAATCAATTTTGTGAACAATACGGTCATGATCGTTGACCACAACGGTGATACAACCTACGTTGTTCACGTGTTGTTGTATGCTTTGTGCTTGTATTTTTAGTAAGGGTAGTTCGGGTTCAAATACTACAGTAATGAGTTCTAGCATAGAAATACTTATAGTATTCCTGCGGCTGCCTTTAAACTTCGAATATATTCAGTATTGGCCGATCTAGCCGGTATCGGCAAGCCGGCAGCACTACGCATCTCGTCCAAGGACTGATTGCCAAATTTGGCATCGTAGTCTTCGGGAGTGCACGGAATCATTTCCTTCAACGAGTCAACATCAAAGTAAGTTTCTCTATTGTCTTTTACATAACGAACACGCCAGTCCTTGAGTTTTTGCTTGGTCACGTTCATCATGTCCTTCATGATTGTTTCTATATTGTCTACCACTTGTTCGTTGCGATCCAGTTCCAAGAACACAAGATAATCGCCGTCGTCCATTTCGCCGGTGCTGGTGTCGGCATCAATAACACAGTCGTAGCCCTTTTCAAGAAAGTTAACGAGATCGGCAGCCGGTTGTTTGCCGGCGACTTTGAAGCTCAGTACAACAATGTCTCGGTCCTCGCCAATCTTGCTCTTGAATTCGTCGATGTGCAATTCGGGATGCACTAGACGTTTCAGATCGCCTGGCTCTAGTCCTTCAAAAATATTATTGTGTTGGTTGTTCAGCATCAGCTTCTCCGCCCAAGGATTGATTGTCGATATTGGTAGTTTGATTTAGAGTTTGATCTCCGCCTTCTTCGTAGGCCTGATCAATATCTTCCATGTCCACTGTGCCCGATGCCAATTCCAATGCACCCTGCTCGATGTCTTGCATGAGTTTTTTGGGCATGATGATTTCTACCAACCAAATTGGACTTTTGATCAGTTTTGGTACTTTTGTACCAGGTTTGTAATCGTACGGTGTTTTTACTTTTTTGGGATGTTCAAAGTAGTCACGTTTGTAATTTACTTCGCAATCAAATTCCACTAACCGTGCAGCTCCACGCGGGTCGGGCATTTTTTTGTAAGGCCACATAAATGTGCAACCCACAAAATACTTTTCGTATACAGGTCCTTTGACCAGTTCGCCCTGTTTCCAGTTCGCGAATGCATAAACATCTAGTTCGTCTACCACACGCTCGAAGTCTAGCAGTGTGTTGACTGCAGAGTCGGTCATGAAGATATCTTTGGTGTTGTCTAATAGTTCTTTAATATTTGCCGGCATAGTAGTGTATTTATACAATCCTAGAACTTGTAATGGTTGTTGATTCCGGTGTCGTGATAGTCGGCAGATCCTAGACAGTAAAACGGGCTTAAAAATCCCACAAATCCCACGGGTCGTCCCAGCTCGTTATTGAAATACTTGGGATCTATGGTTTTGACCAAGAGATTTTGTCCGGCCTCTTGAATACGAAAAGCAGCGGTATTTTGAAAGTTGTGATAAAACCAATAGTCCATTTCGTTGTAAAAACTGTTGGTGGGTTTACTGGTTTGAAACGTAGCCGGATCGTAGTCGGGATAGATCAAGGGTTTGACCACTTGTTCATAGGCACTGCGATGTGCAATGCTGTAATTGGGCCAACGCACTAGATACTGTAGATGTTTGTTGGCCGGCAAGCTGAACCAGGTGCGTATTATGTGTGCTTGTTTTTGCACTATTTCGGGAAAATCTGGAGTCCAATAAAAATATTCGTTCGTGATATTGTTGTAATCGTAAACAGTATTACTATGATTGGCCTGCAAATCCATAAAATACACATACCATTTGCCGTCCTTGATGCACATCTTGGGCTTGTCAATTCCGTACAACACACAGATTTTTTTGCCGGTATCGGCAAATTCACGATGTTCTTTCATGGCCACAGCATCGTGCTTGCACACATGAGCCAATTGAAAATAGTCTTTGCCTCGAAAAACCCAAGTTTCATCAGTGGCACTGTCCAAGATAAATTCACTGTAGTCGTGTATGGTAATTCGCACTCGAGGAAAATGTGTTTGGACCCAATTCAGTAACGGTCTAGCAGCAAAATCGTATTCGCTAAGAGTATTTTGGGGTTTGGTATTGAACGGATCACTGCTGACTCCTTTTTCGCCCTGTTTGGGATAGCGAAAAACTATTTCATCTATGTGTATGCCGTTGCGTAAAAAACTGTAAATAGCAGTAGTACTGTCGCCACCGCCGGACGCTTCAACTCGAATCCAATCATAACGTTCGCGTAATTGTTGTGCACGTTGTCTATACAATTCACGCAAGTCTGTTTCGGGTTCTTGTTCCCATGCCATGGCATCAAATATTGGTCTATTAAAATTCCATTCGGGAAAACGATTGGTCTTGGTGGCAGTAATCAGTGCCTGCACTTTGTTGTATATTTTTTCATCACCAAGTTGGTAGTACCCCAACTTGGTATTTTGTTCAATGCCTTTAATCAATTTTTACACCAGTGCTCAATTTCTTCCACTGGGCCTGTTGCGATTCGTACCAGGCATGCAAGTCTTGATCTTTCATTTCGCTCATGCTGTAACAATGATCGATCAAGTAGGATTTTTGCACCGATTCGGCTCGAGCAGCCTGTACCAGTATCTTACGCCATTCGCGAAATTTTTCATCCGGCACCGATTTTGGTACAACCAAATGATGCGGGGCATCCATGTTGGACACTATTTTTGCAAATCCCTCGCCGGCCAAGATCGGATGATGATTGACCGATTTGGGGCCAGTGGTTCCCAGTATGTGTACCTTGTCGCCCCAGGACTCGCTTTCGCCTAGAAATCCCACGTGCAAGTCAATGTTGCCCGACATCATGGACAAAATGCTGTCGTTTGTACTCTTGAACGGCACAACTTGAACATTGGGAAATTTAGACACAATCTGCAACGAAGTCAAATGGGTAGTCACTCCCAATCCGCTTGTGCCAATATTGAGTGGTTTGTCCTTGGGAACATCGGCCCAGGTTTGATACTTGGTGCTACTGATTGCTATTGGTGCATTACATTGTGGCATTAGTTCTTGAAAATCGTTGACATTGTAACTTTCATTGGGATAAAAATTGGGTCGGATAAAAAATGCACTGCTGGTGGCCAAAATAGTATTACTGTTATTTTTCACAAAATTAGCAGCAATGGCATTGCCAGCACCGGGTTTGGTATCAAACACAAAGGTGTATTTGTCCTGTATATGGTTGGCTTCCTCGACCAAGGTCCTACTGTATGCAGCCATGGTGTCTGCGGGACTAAAAGCATAATAAATTGTCACAGTTTCTTTAGCCATGCTCGTGATTGCAAATGCAGAAAGAACAACGGCGAGTAATTTTTTCATAGAAATTCCTTTGTAAGTGTTTGTATTTTATACTAAAATTGTCAATCGAGCAATCGTAATTGCCCATTTGCTTGTAGAGAAAATCTACTTACGGGAATTGGCGTTCCAGGCATATCATGCTAGTAAAAGGGTTTCGCTACCCTAGGCGTCAATGTGCAGTCCGACGTCAGAATCATTTCCGGCGTTGCTACAGTATTTATAATTTATTTTTGCAGTCGATTATTTCTGTCGGGTCGACAACCGGCCAGCACATACTCGTCAAGCCAGTGCTCGTCAATGTATTTTACATACTTGTGATTGGCATCTTCACTGATAAAACTCATTAATTTTTCCGGATCAGTTTCTACAGGAAATTGAGTTATAGTTCCAACCCACTTCATGTAGTGTTCGCGGTGCAGGAAAAATGCCTCATGATCCAAAAAATGCACAAGAAAACCGCTGGGAATTAAAATATTGTAATAGTATTCTTGTGCAATAGGCGTTGTGTGTTGTTTACGTACACGCATCTGTTGCACTTGATTGATATTTTGATCTCGTACAATAATGGCCACTTGCACATCAATACCAAAACTTTCAGCACGACGTGCAACTCCTACTATGTCGGGAATCCTACGCTCACCATCAAAAAAGAACGGACAACTTACGTTAGCAAGATGATAGTCCCGGTTGTCAAAATGGCCGGCTTCTAGTTTTTTGGGATCGACCCAATACTCGGCAAACGGTTCTTGATCACTAGGTACCCAATAGTTAGAGAGCATTTCGTCCCACCCGGCTACCGCAGGATGTTGACTTAGTACACGACTAAACAAATGATTTCCTGACCCTTGCGGCCCGGTTATGATTAGTAAATGTTTCATAGTATTAGCGGAGTTCGCTTGAGTTCTTTCAAGAATGCTTTGGTCTTGTCTGTTATAATACCAGTTAACTGTAGCGTAACTCGGGGATGGAATCCGGCATTGGCGGTACTGTGTGGCATGTTACGCCAATCAAATGTATGTACATCTCCAGCACGCCATTGTGTATGTGTATAGTTACCGTAACTCCAAAACTGTCCCGGTTGCCAGTCAGTTAGTGCGATAAAGTATCGGCCAACACGTTCAGGTTGTTCGGGGAACCATTTGTATAGTTTGTCAATATGCAAGTGCCACAACTGACCGGGTTGTTGTACATGGATACGTTCCATGTTGTCTTCTAACGCAAATGCATCACTTATTGTCTGCAACTTCTTGGGCAGTCGCCACGCCAAGTTTGTAATGATAACTTTGGGATCAATTCCCACACGCTCCAAGTCATATTCCTCATCCACTAGTTCGGGACGTGGAACATCCACTCCCTCGCCCTTGAATCCACGTGTTTCCCAATTGGCCGGCTTTGAATTTGCAACAATCTTTTTAACTTCTCGAGAGAAGTCTGCTTCTATTCGGCCCAGCTCAAAGTACACATCTCGTTTCTTATCAACAACGGTGTTGTCAAAATGATATGTGCTCGCTTTGCGTAATTTATCCCAACTGCTTTCTTTTTTCATTTTATTACCTTTACTGTTACGTCATTCTCAATATAATTTTGCTTGTATTCCGCGGGAGGAGTTGCTATCGCCAACGCTCTGCACAATTGATGATTGTTTGTTGGCATTGCAAGATTTTGGTCATACTCGGTCCAGGACTCTACTAGATTTGTATTCTGTTGATGTATACGTCGAGCCATTGTTTTTAAATCCACATAATACTTATGGTATAGCGGATACGTGATATCAAAATGTCCGCATTTGACCCACCAACCCAAACAAGCATCATCACTGCGGTGAACTAATACAACGGGACACTCGGGCCAAGTTTTACGTAAAAAATCTATGTGGTTGCAAAAGATGTGACTTTTAATAATACGTATACCATTGTTGTCTCGTGCAAAGGGTGCATCAAATATGGCTTCTAAACTGGCCCGGCCATGAAAGTCCACCGACTCGGGCAAGTCCGATTCCATTCCGGGATCAAAGTACGCACCCAAGTGCATCAAGTCCATGGTACCGCTAGCATCGTGATAATAAGTCCATTCCGCACGATAGTCACTGCGATCTATATCGGGACTGTAATAAATGTTTTTAACAACACTGCTCCATTTTGAGCCCGGAGCACCGGCTACAAAAATGTACTTCATTAGTCTTTACTGATATCAATCTTTTCCAACATGGGTAAAAATGTATCACGTAGACTTTGTGCATGTCGAACCAATCCTGCAGGAGTCAATTCTGCATCATCGGTAAACACCACATTGTCATAACACCATTGTTGATACTGTTTACTGTGTACGGCGGCACTAAATGTCTTGACATACCAGTCAACGACTTCTTGTGGTGTGTTGGGTGGCAATGCAATACTCCAAGCGGCATATACATTTACTCCGGGGGCAACACCGTTCAACAAAGGTACATTGGGATACTGTGCCATCTTGTGTGTTCCACTAAATCCAATTGCTTTGACTTTGCCGGCTTCGATCAAGGGTTTGGCCACTGCAATGGGCATGATACCAAACTCTGTGCCCAAGTTACCATCAAACTGTGCCACACTAGTAACTGCTTGCAATGGTCCATTAAATTTAACTGTTTTAACTAACTCGGTATTACCGTGTCCTTTAACCATTAAGTATTCAAACACTGTGCGATGTGCCCCTCCGCCCACCGCTACACTAATGGGGCGGTTGGTTGTGCTGATCAACTTTACAAATTCTTCAGGAGTATTAATTGTACTTCGAACACTGGCCACTAGCACTTGTGGACTCTTGCCCATGGTCAACACATGAGTAAATTCATTCCATTGCCATTTCTTTACAGACTTTTCCCAAATATCGTTTGTGACAAATGTGCTCATATGGCTTAACGCATTTATAGTATATCCATCTGGAGTGGCTTTGTACAATTCGTTCATTGACACCACACTGTCGGCTCCGGGCTTGTTTACCACATACCACTTGACCGTGGGTTGTGTTTGATTCACAATGGCCATTAGTTCTCTAAATGCCAGTTCATTACCAGCACCAGGATTGTTGCCTACAATTACTTCAATGGGCTTGTTGGGACTGGGTTCCCATGCAAATGCTAATGCAGGCAGTAGTAATAATATTGTTAAAATTCGTTTCATGTTAAAGTCCTATTAATTGATTTATTTCATCGGGCATCCAAGCAACAGGCATGCGTTCTGGATGCCACACAACTCCGGCTAAGGCTAGCCTACTATCTATCCATGCTTCACAGTTTCCGGTTTCGTCTGTTGCTAATACAGTGGCATTTGGGTGTAATTGTTCTATGTATAAATTATGATGACTGTTTACTGTTTTTGTTTCACCAAAATAATTTATTTCGTGCAGTACATCCAAGTGTCCATCTATGGTACTTACTTTACCGCCTAATGCATCTACCAACAAAAAACATCCATGACAAATACCAATTATTGGCTTGCCCTGTTTCATTACTTCTGTTGCTAGTTTTAATTCTGTGTTACGTCTAATTGCACTGTCATCACCACCTGTGATAATTAATGCATCAATTGAAATTGCTAATTGTTTAAAATCTTGATCGTTTCTATTGGGAATAAAAACAAGCGTATGCTCTCGTAAATATGAATACCATCCATGTTCAATTGAGTCATACGCTCGACTTTTGTGATATAAAACTCGTTGTGTGAGTCCTATCTTCAAATTACCATCCGTAAGCGTCGGCTACTAGTTCTTTACCAGCTTCTGCGGCTACGGTATTCTTGCAGGAAATTTCATACAAGTCTTTACGCATAGCTTCTACTAGTGCAAAGGCACGAGCTTGAGCTTCTGGAGTTGTTACTAGTTGTTCTAATTTACGTGCACCAATTTTACTGTGGAAACCTTCGTCCTTGGCAATCTTGGCATAAGCACCAGAGATAAATTCATCTTCAATACATTCGGCCATTTGATTCCAAACTGCTTCAGCACGTCCTTCAGCAACTAACTGATAAGCTGCCAATGCAATTGGATCATTCTCGGCATCGTACTTGGCCAATAAACCAGCACCTTTGGCAGTTGGCTTAGCGGCTTCGCGAGCAATAGCGGCTTGTACATCAATTGGACTACCTTGGATGTGTTCGATAACTTCTTTAACTAAACGGAAGTGTACTGCTTCATCGTGTGCTTGTTGTGTTAACAGTTGCAGTTCCACTGGATCTGCGTCAGCACCTAGTTCGGAAACTTGCTTGCTGATTTCAACCATGTTCATACGCTCGTTTACCATACGACCAATAAAGTGATCAACTAGTTCTTCTTGAGCAGGCTTGCTGTCAAAATATGCTTTAACATTGTGTTGACTTGCTTTAAATAACGCTTGATTGTCGGCCACGATTTTGGCAACAAATTGTTTTGAGTCCATACTATCTCCTTAAATATATTTAATAGAATTTGCATTTCTGCAAAAATATTTATCCAAAACAAAGAAAATTTCAATGAATACCAAAATTTTTAACTTAATCAAAGAAAATTTGCACTCTGCATTTAATTTACCCAAATATGCCAATATCGTTATAGACGAAAACACTCAAGTGGATCAACTGCCCTGGACTCCGGCACGCTATCGCAAGTTTCGAGATGCAGTAGAATCAGAACTGAGTTTACCTTGTGATTATGTTGGCACCTTGCGTAGCATAGTAGATGATCTCAGTGAACGATATATCCTACGCTTTTTTAGCGAGATTTGGAAACCACGCACCAATGATTATGATTACACCGGTTGGGCACTTGTTGAAGAAATTAATGCCCAAAATCCTCGAGCAGTACTAGATGTAGGTTGCGGATACCATCCGTTTAAAGGACGTATACAAAATCTAGTGGGAATTGATCCTTACAACAATTGTGCCGATTTTGAAGTTGATATATTAGACTATAAGGTAAACCAAAAGTATGATCACATACTTGCACTAGGATCAATCAATTTTAATAGTCGTGATGATATTGAAGCAAGATTCAGTCATTGCGTTGATCTATTAGAATCGGGAGGTAAATTTTATCTACGTGCCAACCCTGGCATTGTACACAAGAATGGGCCTTATGTGGAAATATTTCCTTGGAGCTTTGAGATAGTAAGTGAATTTGCCGAGCGATACAATCTAAAGTTGCTGAAGTATAAACAAGATGCCAATGATAGATTGTACTTTGTATATGAAAAATTATAGTGCAGTCTAATACTTAGTCCTTAGATAAATTTCATTAACACTAGTAAAACCTTTTTGGGTTGGTTCTTAAATACTTGCGTGAACATACTGTTGTTCGCAACACAGTATGGAACATGATGACACAAACCCCAAGGAGGTACTCTTGTCCAAACGTAAGAATCGATTAGTAGAAACCGTTCAGTATCAACAACCCAAACAAAAAAGACATATCCAGCCCGACTTACGAGTAGTAACCGAGGAATACGTACAACGAAGTCGACGTGTAGAATTAAAGCCTAAGAGTTTAAATCAAGAAACTTACATTGATTTATTGACCAATTCTCAGAAACTGATTATATTTGCAACAGGACCTGCTGGCACAGGCAAAACCATGTTGGCTGTAATGGCCGCCATCAAAGCCTATCAAGAAGGAGACTGTAAAAAGATTGTCGTCACTCGTCCGGCAGTGGGCGTAGATGATGAACAACATGGATTCTTGCCCGGAACGCTAAATGAAAAAATGGCACCCTGGACAAGACCCATAATGGATGTGTTTGCCGAGTATTACCGACCGGCTGACATTGCTCGAATGCTAGACGAACAAGTTATTGAGGTTTCTCCCCTAGCGTTCATGCGTGGACGGACATTTAAAAATTCGTGGATCATAGCTGACGAAATGCAGAATGCCACACCATCTCAGATGAAAATGCTGTTGACACGTTTAGGCGATGCAAGCAAAATGGTAGTAACCGGAGACACACAACAAGCGGACCGTAAAGAAAACAACAACGGATTAATTGACTTCAAACGTATTGTGGGACAATACGAAAATAGTCGCTATGTCGCAGGTGTTGAATTCGAAGGACGCGATATACACCGTCATCCTGCGGTATTTGAAATACTTAAAATGTACGGGGAGGTATAGCCAATAAATATTAGATGTTCAAATATGGCGATATACGCAAAGTACATCTAGAGATAAGTAGTCGTTGCAATGCTTCGTGCCCTGAGTGCCTTAGAAACCTCAGGGGCGGAGACATTGAAGATCACGGTGATTATGTAGTACATGACATGAGTTTGAGCGAGGCTCAAACTATCTTTCCGGTAGACTTTTTACAACAACTTGATATTTTTACAATCAATGGCAACTTTGGTGACTTTATTACCTGCCGTGACGGATTGGAAATTGTACAATACATCAGTGACGCCAATCCCCGTATGTCAATTGAGATCAGCACCAACGCCAGTGGCCAACCCAAGATCTGGAGCCAACTTGGTAAAATCAAAAACCTACAAGTAATATTTAGAATTGATGGATTGGCCGATACACATCACTTGTATAGGCAATATACCGATTTTGATTTGATAATCAGTAATGCCAAACGGTTTATTGCTGCGGGCGGAAATGCAGCCTGGTACATGATCGAATTTGACTTCAATCAACATCAACGTGATACTGCACGACAAATGAGCAAGGACTTGGGATTCAAAGAATTTCGACTTATCAATCACGGAAGAAACAACACTGTGGTGTTTACACGAGACGGTGAATTTAGCCATACCATTGGTACTCCCGATCCCGATATCAGAGATTATCAAGTATTATTGGACATGCGTGAATTTGTTAAGACTCGTGAAGGAGGTAATCGAGTCTACTACGAATCTCGAATCAGCAAAAAGAAAATCCGTTGTCAAGTGCAGAATCCGGCCAGCATTTATGTACAAAGCAACGGACAAGTATATCCCTGTTGTTGGGTGGGATTTGCACCCGATACTAATAAAATAACTCCGGGAATGGATCAAACTGCTGCCATTGCCAAGAACAACAACGCACTAGATGTTGGAATAGAATCGGCCATGTCTTGGTTCGCCGAGCTGGAAAAAACTTGGTCTATAGATACTGTGCTGAACGGAAGACACTACAAGTGTAATTCTATTTGCGGGTCAGACGACTGACTGCATTGTGTAGTTCGGATAGATATGCTGTTTGATTTCTAAATTTATTTTCAAGTTCGGCAAGTCGATGTTTTAGCATGGCAATTTCGTTATCGCGTTGATCATTGGACGATTTGACATCTTTAAGAACTTTTTCGTGACTGAGCAAGTTGGGACGAGGCGGTGCATTGGGGTCCACTGCACGTTTCTTTTTGACTTTGTACATGTCTAACATACTCATATTTATTTCCAATAGGGTTCAAACTCGGGAACTATATCCAAGACATTTTCTTTGCGTACACGATCAAGTTCATTGGTTCGGTTCATTACCACGTTCCATTCGGTCAACGGAATTTGATTCATGTAATTGATTATGCCCTGTGCTCTGGGATAGTTCTTGAGTCGTTGTTGTGCAAGATCTTTAAGTTCTGGAGGCAAATTTGTAATGTTTTGCTCCACCGGGTAATTGGCAATACTTAAATCGTATTTGTCAAATCCATTGGAGTCAATGAAATCCAAGACTTGATGCAATGATAATATATTGTAAATGGTCACAACAATATTGAATCTAATATTGACCTTGAACTTTTTTATCAAATCGAGATTGGCCACGAACCGACTCCAATTGCTGCCACTGCGAATATATTCAAATACCGATCCTAGGCCGTCCATGCTCACTATGAACAATACGTTGGTAAAATAGGTCAAATAGTCTTCGATATTGTAGGTTCCCAGGGTCAAACGTGTTAAATTTGTCACGTATGTGAGTCTAATATCTCGCATGCCCAACTGCCGCAGATGTTCTAACATAGCCCAATGTTCTTGCTGAAAGAACACTTCGCCACCGGCAAAGTAAACTTCTCGTAATTCACCAAGATCACCGTACTTGGCAATAATGTCTTCCCACACTGTGGTATCGTGTGCTTGTATTATGTAACTGCCATTTACAGTGGCGTTTAATTCTTGGGCCCAGGTATGACTGTATCCGGGCCCGCACATGCGGCATTTCAAATTACATACATTGCTGAATCTAGCGTCCCAATACTGCATTTGAAAATTGTGCAAGGTACCATCGGGTTCGGTTTTGGCCAGTAACCAATCTAGATTACTTTCGGGTATGTTGATATTTTTGCTGGTTCTAAAACTTTCAAGACCGTGGCGTTCTTGTCTATAACAATTGGCACAGGCTTCGTGTTCGTGTCCCTGCATCATGGCCCGACGCACCGACTTCATTTCGGGAACATTTACTATGTCTTGAGCAGTAGCAAAATCTCGTATGTTTCCAAACTCGACTGCTTGTTTATCGGCACTGCAACAAGGACCAAACTTGCCGTTGGGCTCGTGAAAGAAATGAACCCATGGCAAGATGCAAAAAGTCTTACTCGGCAACAACTGAGTCAACTGTGGCTGCCTCTGCGTCTACTGCAGGTTCTTCTTTGGGAATAAACTGCTCAAGGTAAGCAAGATCCAATTGTGCCATTACATTGATAACATATTTGGGATAGGCTTCCAAAAAGTATTTGAATAGCTTGTCAAAGTCGCCATCATAAGCATTGAAACGATTTTTAACAATGGTCTTCTTGCTTAAATTTAGTACTACACCGGCGTAACTGTGGTCATTGGGCTTTAGGCCTTTAGTAAACTCAATGCGTTCGTCGTATTGATGATTGTTGGGATCGCTCATGTATCCTCTAACATGTGTCATTTTGGGATCTTTGGGCTTGATCACGTAAAACGCCAAGAGGTGTAAATCTTTAATTTTCATTCGTGTCCTATCTTTGATAATTCGGTTATGATTGCTGATACATTGATTTCTGCGTCGGACACCAGTGTATGATTGGCATATCCACGGCTTATAATTATAATTGCTTCGTCCTGTCCTTCGGGCGTTGAACTCCAGATATCCAAGTTATCGTACATCCAACGAAAGAAACTTTCCATGTCTTCGTTGGCAATTTGACTGCAAATTAATCCACGTGCTTCGCGAAATTTTCCAGCCTTGAACAATGCCACACTGTCCAGTTTCCAATCTTTGACACTGGAATCGGTTTGTCCGGGATTGATCAAAGTACCAGTAGTGGTACTTCGTTGCAACAGGTTCAAACACTTGCGTAAATCGGGATAGGTTGCTTTGACATAGCTGTCTAAAACATCTAGATCAAATTCAATACCTTCGGTTACCAACACAGTGGCTGCTCGTGCAGTGAATTCGGTAGCATCGGTTTTGTCAATGTGGAATCCTTGACATCTACTGTGTATGGGCGGAAGTATTTTGTTGGGATAGTTACAGGTCAAGATAAAACGTACATTTTGACTGTAGTCTTCCATCAAGTTACGCAGTGCCGGTTGTACACTATTGGGATTCATATAGTCGGCTTCGTCAATGAGCACAACTTTGAACTTGCCAAACGGCATGGTTTGGCAAAAATTAATTAGCTTGTCGACCCACTCGACTTTACGTGCTTCTTTACTGCCGTTTGCATACATTACATCGTATTCTTCGATACCCAGCTCGTTGATCAATATCTTGGCCAGTGTTGTTTTACCGGTACCGGGACTGCCGCTCAATAACAAATGCGGGATAATGCCATCCTTGATCCAGCTTTCGACTGTTTGTCGTTGTTCGGGATCGGTAAAAACATAATTTTCTACTGTGTTGGGTCGGTACTTTTCGGTCCAAAGTTCTTTCATTTAATATTCCAATCTTGTTTTGCTTGTTGCCATACTTGACGCGGATGCGTTATGCACCATACAGGAATTATAACGCAGGCTGCAAGTAATAGCAACCAAGTTGGTGTAGTTGCAGGGTGATGTGGACAACGCCCTTGACGATAGTCGCACCCGGGACTATACTCGTGTCTACAAGTGGTACATTTCATTGTTTAAGTATCCTCATAATGCGATCTTGCTCTTGTTCTTTGAGCCATTCTTCCTCGCCGGCATAAGTGCTACAAGCCGCCAAACTTTCATCTACAAGCCATTTGAGCCGGTACAACTCTTGTTTGGTGTTCCAAGTAACAAATCCATCATTGCGAGGATTGACGCATTCGGCACGCATCATCCAAATGCCATGTCGTATGGCATTGGCATCCCAGTCACGTCGGTATCCCATTTTACCAACGTGTTTTAGAATCGACTAATTTGCCGGTGTTGTGTGTGTCATCTCCGGTGGGTTCGGTATCGGATACCAACAAGATATCGTTGGGGTCAATTCTACGAATTGTTCGTTCGCCGTCGTGATCCTCAATACCAACTCCACGTGTCCAACGACCGTGGGCAACCATGACCCATTGTCCCACTCTAATATCTTCTTGCTCGGGTCCAATGGCATATACCTGTGCCCATCTTGGACGAACTCCAGCGGTTCTACCGTCGTCGCCGAGTAAGTACAATCCACTACTGGTTTTCCTCTCTTTGAAGTTCATATCGGTCACCAGCACATGATCTTTGATGGTGCGTATTTCTTTGATTTTAATTGGTTTTAACATATCAAATTCTAGTAGGTCCTTGTGATTTTTTTTGCTCTTTAGCGGTGGGTATAGGTTGTTGTACCACTGATGCTGTTTTGGCCGCTGCTGCTGCCAAACTGCCACGTGCCGGTGGCTCAGATGGTGTTGTTGGCTCCAATGGGCCACTGTTGGTAAGATTGTTTACCATGTTATGTAATTCTTGTGCTTGGCTTTTTTCAATTAATTTTTGTTGTGCCATGACCACTGCCGGGTCATTGGGACTGTACGGAGCATCGGCAACTGCATAGGCCTGATCCATGATTTGATTTCGCCCCATGGCCACTTCACCGTTGTTGCCCAATAAATCACCACGTGCATTGACACGCATGTTGCCAACGGCTGTGACATTTTCGTTGGTTAATTTGACTCGATCAATATCAACCATTTTGCCACGTGCGGTTTTGTATATTTTTGACATCGTTATTCCTTATTTTAAAAATTCTCGTATATCAAGATCATAATACATACTATTGATCTTGTGTACGCCCAGCAAGTATAACACATAACTGGCTACACTACTACCACGACCCAATCCCCATAATACTGAATTAGCTCGCATGGTGTCTACAAAGTATTTAAGATATTGTAGCAAGGAGAATAGGTTTCTTTCCTGATACAACAATAGCTCTTGTCCCACACGTTGTAGTTCGGCATCGGTTTGGCACAAATTTAATACATGTTGTGCAATATCCAAATCTTGATATTCTTCGGGCATGTACCATGTTTGTTGTTGTCCCCAGTGAAACAGTTCCAAGGAAACGTCCTCTTGGGGAACTGTATATTGTCGCAGTTGCGGAAATCCGCTAAAGGTCTGCATCACTGCTGTGTTATAAGGCAAACTGTCCACGACTCGAAACTTTGACAAGTCCAAGTCAGGATCGAGATAAAGCAAGTCGCAAAGTTCTCGAGTATCGGTATAGGCCTGTCCGTAGGGATCGTAATTCATTTAATATCAATTAGCTTGTCGAAGTTGGGATTCTTTTTGGCCATTTCTTCCATTTGTTTTCGAGTGCGTTCGTTTAATTCAAATTGGTAGTCGTCCAACATCATGTGTATTTGTTGTACTATGTCTCCTCGACCCCAGCGATAAGCCATACTCAGTCTAGAGTTGAGCTCGCTTATTTTCTTTGACAGCTCTTCTTGAGATAAAGAACTTAATACAGGTGTGAGTGGATGTCCCATACTCGTAGTATATGTGAATGTTGTTTAAAAATCAAGTCTTTTGGTTAACTTAGATACCAAGTGTTCGCAGCCGAAATATAGGTCAATTGAGCTGTTACATTACCGGCACTGAACTTGTTGCTTGGAACCCATTTGACTGTGGATGTCGAGTATACATTTGCCGAAACAATGGGAGCTACCGATACAATTTTGAATCGTTGTCGATCAACCGGACTAGGCGGCAATATAATATTACCGCTAGAAATTGACGCCGACCCAGTGCTGTCGATGATCACGGTGCTTACTGCATTATTGGCAGTGAACACACTACCACCACTGGTTACAAAATTTGTAATATAAGTACCGCCTTCTACTATGCCCGATTTGGTATAGAAGTTGCCGTACACATGAACGCTCTGGTCGTTTTCAATGCCCATGCCCTGTAGTACAACATTACCGCTATTGCCGCCATCGTCGGCAGTAAAGAATGCAATATTACCACCTAGACCGTATGTGACATTGGATCCGGTCGCATAATGCACAATGGTTGACAATTGCTGGAACACATTGCCAGTACCACCGGTGCCGGTATAGGCAACAGCATTGCGATATCCAAGATAATCACCGCTTTGTACCGGAGTAATTGTGGCAGTACTCAAATTACCGCGTGCAGCAGTAAGAGTATAACCGCCAATTTTGGTTGTATCAAGTTGTGCATTTGTGGTGCTGGCCAAACTCAAATTACCAAGTGCCACTGAATTATACGATCCCAGGGCACTGACAATGTTTTGTCCTTGATCGCCGGCCAGTGCCACTCCCAATGCTGTTTGGCCGCCATTGTTTTGACCATAGCCCAAGAACAATGTGGGAGCTGCAGTGATTGCAGGATTGAAATAGATCTGTGGGTCACGCAAACTGTTGCGATTGCGAGTAACATCAAATATCAAATAGTGTGATCCGCCGTCGATTGAACTAAAATCAAATACATAATTGCCGATTGCATCAAAAGTAATAGTACTTGTGCCGGCATTGAATCCAGCAATATCGCCGTCGGCAATGCTCACACTAGAGGGAAGTGTTACAGTATATGCGGTATTGGTCACATTGATCCAAACTCGCATCAAGCCATAGCCCAATGCACCCGATCCAGTACTAGCTGGCCAGTTAATAAAACTCAAGCTGATTGAGGCATTTGTGGTTAACTTTTGAAAGTTGGCTTTTGAAAAATCCAGCTGAACTGCACCGCTTGCTGTACCCAAATCCAATAAACTCTGTGTCCAAGATGCCAATTGCGGAGCAATAATCTGTGCCCCGGCCATGTTGTTGTTTAAGGTTTGTCCATTTAAGGCACTGGTTGTAATGACTTTTGACTGTAGATCAGAAATTTCGTTTTCGGCATAGATAAAGTTATTCTTGATATTGGTAAAATTATCTCTGAATCCTTGGCTGGAATTATCTTGCCCAGCAATCGGGAAAGTGCCGTCTACGTTGTATGGATTGATGTTGCTTGACATGTAATCTGCGTCCTAAATATGATATCAAGTATTTATACTCAAAGAGTCATATTAAAAACTATTGCTGACTGCGGCTCGTACCCAAGTGTTTGTGGCAATACATAGATAGATGTAACTAGAATTATAGGCTATTTGTCCGGTGATTCCGGGTGCACTAGAACTGACCGGCACTGTGGTTGACGATATATAGGCCGAACTATTGGCCTGCAATGCCGAAATCTCAGTGGCAGCAACAGTAAAGTTTTCTTGTATGACAGTAAAATTGGTTCTAAAACCCTGTGTATCATTGTCTTGCCCGGCAATGGGGTAAGTGATATCTATATTGGTTGCATTGATGTTTGATGCCATTTGATCTTTACTCCTACAGTATATTTATGGAAAAGCACCGTACTGCGGGAACTTTAAATATTGATCTTGTGATCCTGGGACGTAATATTGATCTCGGTCCGAGAAGAATCTAGTGGTCCCGCCATTGAATGTTGTTTGTGTGCTATTGGCCAATTGTGTGCTATTGGTTTTATACGGCACATAATAGGGAACTGTGTGTCCCAGCGTAGTATCTAGTGTGTAAATCAAAATACTTCCGTTGTAGGTTTGGCCCATGGCCACTTGTATTTTGCTGTTTAACACAACGGGTTTGACAAATATCAAATTTACCACATCGTTAACAATGTCAATTTGCCAAATACCGCCGCGTTGATTTACACTGTTGGCCAGACTGGTCACTAGAATTGTTGGCGGAATTTGCGGATATGTGATTAATGGTGGAGTAGTAGTAAATGTAATCGACGTGTTGCCGTTTATGTTGGCCAATGTGTAATTTGCATTGGTTATCACAGTGCCGTTGACTAACACTGTGGTTGGACTGCTTACAATATTGGCCAAGGTAAAAGTCGCAACATTTCCGTTGGCAGTAAATGATTGTAAGTTTACTCCGCTGTAGACCGATATTTGAGCCGGATTTGATGGCACAACAACATTGGCCGGCGGTGTTGTAAACAACAAAGTGGTGCCCGATATGGTATAACTTGAATTAGATTGCAAAATTCCGTTTACATAAACATTGACTGCACCGGCATTGGCAATGCTTTGACTTATGGTATAGGATGATATTGTGTTATTGCCAGTTATTGTGGTCGAAGCTTGAGTGGATTCTAGATAGCCCGGCACAATCGAGTAGTCATCATAAGCCTCAGAACTGTAGCCTTGATCCACTCCGGTCAAAATATCATTACCGATATAGGCATCTACATAATCTACCCAACCGTCGTATGATCCGCCATTGACAAAATTTTCTTGTTTGGCAAAAATCAAGGTCTGTCCCGATTGATAATTTGTTACTCCGTCTATGCCACCATGATTGTTGATATAATCTACAGGTCTGCCGTTGATTTGATCAAACGGAACCGACAATGCATAATTCACTGTGGCCACAATGGCTCCGATGTTGTTGACCGGCAAGTAGTCAAAAGTTGTTTCGTATCCGGTAATATACACATTGGCACTGGTGTCAAAATATCGACTGTAGTTGTTGTCCATGTTGTATCGATCAATGGTAAAGTCAATATTCTTGAAGTTAATGCCTGTGGCTGCAAGATTGTAAGCAATTTTTTTACTGTAACCCGGTTGTGTATAGGCCAAGACCACAGCCTTGACATAGCCCAAGGGCGGATTGAAACTGTTGCCCGAACTGCCTTCTTGGTCGCTGGTCATCCAATTGGGCAAACTGCTCTGGTCATAATAGCCAACATTGTTTACCAATCTCGATATCATGTTGGCCGAGTTGTTGGGATAGATAACGTCGTAATTGTTACCGATAGCATCAATATAGGGATTGGCTATCACCCCGGCAAGATTGATCTCGAGTGGAGCACCTTGTCCAGCGGAATTTTCTTCGGGATCAACAATTTCAACATAAACAACCTCGTACTTGACATTGTAGTTGTCGTCAAATACCACCGCAGTTTTAATCGAGCCAAAATTGTAGGTTTTGGTCCAATGATTGTTGAGTATGGCATTGGCATAGTTGACATATTGGGTACTGTTAAGTCCGGGCAAGAACAACATTCTTAGATTGTTAGCAACGCCAAACCAAGGATCGGTGGGTTTGTAAATGTAATCGGGATTGAATATGATTGTATCATTCAATATTGATTGCAAGGCTGCACGTTGATTTTGTGCCGGCATTGCTGTAAGATACAAATCCACATAGGGCCTTTGATCTATTAGATCTACAACCACTGTGAATTTTCTCAACGACGATGAAGTTCCATCAGTGGTAGCGGCTTGTACAGTAAAATTATAAGTTCTATCTAGAGTCAATGCCCCGTTATCAAATGTGGTTGCAAAATCATCTAGACTGAACAGTTCAAAACTTACACGTCCACTGATATCGCCCGATGGCAATAACGACAAGCCCTGTGGAAGTCCGGCAGGATATCCCGGAGCATCATATAAACTATAAACTAGATCTTTGCCAATTACACTGGTTGCCGTCACAGACAATTCGCTGACGCTGCCGTTACGGATAGTGCCGAGATTGGCTGGTGTGACCCAATTCACAATATTGTTGACATCGCCCAGCACAGTCAAGTTGAAGAATTCCGGGGTGCTGGTGTAGGTATTTCCACTAATGGTCTTGGACACAACTATACCAAACGTGTAAGTCTGTTCTGAAGTGGATTGACTGTTCAATTTTCCGTACAACCATCCGGTTGTGCTGTCCAGTGTCAGTCCCGGCAAGTTGGCCGGTGATGTATTTCCCGACGAAAAACTGTCAAAGCCAATATAGTCAAAACCTTGATCGGTACCAGAAACAAAAGTATCAAATGTTCCAGCTTCGTTGGCCAAACTGTACGTGATAGTGTCACCGGAAAAATCTAGACCTTGAAATTTATAAGCATAATAACTGTCTTGTCTAGCAGTTGGTATAGCTCCGGGAGTGTTTAAAAGAATAGGAGTGTATACACCGTTGTAGGACTGTACCGAAATGGTATAGGACTGCAAATCATAATTGGCACCATCATAAGCCTGCACAGTAAAACTATAACTCAAGGATTGTGTTGCAGTATTGCCAAAATCGTATGCATCGCCGGGATGATCGTATTCTTGTTGATATATGATAGCACCACTAGCGGGATCGGTCACAATCGTGTTGTATCCCGATATTGATGAAGCATTGGCTTGCGGAATTGGATAAATGTAACCGCTGATGACACCGGTATTGGCGTCCAGTGTAACCCCATCGGGCAATGCCCCCGATTCAATACTCCACTGTACTTGAACCAATGGGCTGAGTTCGGTCACTGTGAGTTGTTGATAAAAATAACTGCCGTCGTAATAGGTTTCCAACGAAGTCACTGCGGGTTCAATAACCGGGCCATTGACATCGGTGATGCTGATACTGAACGATCTATCATTTACAATTCCACTTGAATCTTGGGCACGTACTGTAAACGAATAAGTCTTGGTTTGATCAACCACAGTTGATGTAGTAAAAGTTGGTACGCCTTGCAGATATCCTGCCTTGGCTATTTCCATGCCCGCCGGCAATTCGCCCGACAACAGAGTATAAGTTACTGCACTATTGTCTGTGGTTTGCGTCTGTAACGGAATTTGATAATATTCGTTGTTGGGCACTGTGCCCAAACTGCCACTGGCCGTTACCCAAGAAATTTTATTTGTAATTGAATTGACAATGTTTATTGTAAATGTACCATCTAGTACGTAACCATTTTGGCTGTTTGCACGAACTGTAAACGAATAGGGTACTCGTAATTGACTATTAGTTGAGTAAATAGATGTTGGAGTTCCGCTGATGACGCCGCTGGAATTACAAGTCAATCCCTGCGGCAGTGCTCCACTAATGATGGAAAAAGTAATTGGTGCCCCGTTATTGGCCGAATCGTATGCCAACAATTGGTAGGATATGGGTAATTGGCTGGCAAAATTGGCTATAGTGCCCGGAGTAGTAATCCAACTTAGATTTGACATGTATAATCGTTTCTCGTAGTGTTGGATCGGGCCAAGGCCTTAATCCAAATCCTTATATAGCTTATTTAGCGGATTTGAATAAAGCGGGTCTGGGCTAATTGATAGAGAAACTGCTGCCGCAACCGCAAGTGGTTTGGGCGTTGGGATTTTTGATTGAGAAATTGCTGCCCATTAAATCGTCTCGATAGTCGATTTCGGCACCGGTCAAATACTGCATGCTCATTGCATCAACCAAGACTTGTACTCCTGATTCGTCTAGAGCAAAATCATCTTCGTTTTGTTCTTCATCGAGAGTAAAGCCATAACTCATGCCCGAACATCCGCCGCCCTGTACAAATATGCGTAGTTTAAGGTCGGGATTGTTTTCTTCGGCAAGAATATCTCGTAGTTTTATAGTAGCGTTTTCGGTAATTGTAATCATAATCTTCTATTAATTGCGTCCCAGTCCATGATACGCCAGATGTTGTCTAGGTACTTGGCCTTGTCGGTGTGATAGTCCAAGGTCCAAGCATGTTCCCACCAATCCACTAACAAGGCAATGTCGGTGCGTTTGGCGTGATTGCGAATGGTTTTGATCTGTCCCGATTTGCTGAGATAAATCCAATTGGATCCCTGCAACTTCATGGCTTCGGTTTTGAATGCTTCCTTGAAGTCATTGAAGTTTTTGTGATTGCGTTCGATCAGGTTCAAAATAGTTCCGTGCGGCTTGCGGGCCCCGGGACTGCGAAATTGTGCAAACCAAATGCTGTGTAAAAATGCTCCGGCTTCGTTAAAACCGGGATCGCCTTCGCCCCGGTTGTAGCGATCCACATAGCCTTTGTACAGTTTGCCAAAGTGCAAATCCACTGTGGCCCCACTCATGACCGGAGCAAGTGCGGTTCTACTGTAGGGCAATTTTATTTGCTCCAAGGTCTGTTTGTTTTTGGCTTCTAGTAATTCTATGGTGTGTCTAATGTCGTTCATACATTATTTATTGCGATACACTACACGTCCGCGATTCATGTCGTATGGTGACATTTCAACTTCCACACTGTCGCCTAATAATATACGTATATTATTCTGTCGCAGTTTGCCACCGATAGTGGCCATGACCCGGTGTTGATTTTCCAACACAATTCTAAACATGGCATTGGGAAGGACTTCCTCGACTCGACCGGCCATTCTAATTAAATCTTCTTTGCTCAACGGTTGGTTTACTCCTAATAATTCTATTTACTGTTTACTTAGTGCCATTTCTTCAAATGTGTCATATTTGTATTGCCACATATAGTTGTCCAATCGGGGCTCAAAACTGTCTCGATCAAACGGAATAGAATGTTGTTTCAAGTGTACCGGAAAACTAAAGAAATAGAATTTTTCTTTGTTTTCTTCGTACACACAGGCAAACACGTGCTCTTTATTTTGACATCCCGATATCAAGGCCGAATATTGAGGATTTTTTGCAGTGCCATTTTTTCGAACCACGCTGAATTTGGCATCTACATTGTTGCTATAATCACTGCCCGCACCCAGTGTTATCTCTAGGTTTTTGTTCACTGTGGCAATTGCGATCTCTAACAAATCATCATATTTGAGATATTTAAGATCGCTTTTGCTCCAAGGAAAATCCGGTTCCGAGTGTTGTAGGATTCGATCTATTAGAAATTTTACAATTTGTCTATTTTGTGCAATACGTTTTGTGTACCAAGGAGCTCGATATCGAACTTCGGTGAGCATTTGCGACATAAATTATCTCCTCATTCTACTGATGTCAACTGCCTGCTCGTCACTGAACACAGGTACGGCATTGCTCTTGTGCATGGTGCCAATGCCCAATATTTTAGTGCCAGTGTATTGTGGTATTTCTTTTGAGCGTACTGCACCCGAGTGGCCTGTATCGAGACTGGCAATTTCGTGTCCGGTACTGCGTCCCGCAGGTGTGGACAATTTGTAATTCAATGCCGGAGCCCGCATGGCACGACTTTGGCGTTTTGCTTCTAATTCGGCACCTTGACGCTTGAGCAATTCTCGCCATTCCTGTTCTAAACGTTCGTGCTCACGCTTTTGTTCTGCTGATTTAAATTTCATTTTGCCTTTGCATTTGCCATTTAAACTTAGTGCAGGATGATGAAGATGCATGGTCATAAAGTCACCTATATTAGTACGTCAGAAGTTAATTATATTACATTTCTTCATCAAAGTCAACCGGCACCACATTAACCTGTTGCATTTTTGCAACACTGTTTCTAATTACAGTACTTAGGTTTAGAGCCGCTTGTTTACTGAGAATTAGGGTACTTTCTTGCCTTACATACCCACGTGTTAACATGGTCCAAATTTGACACCAACGACTGATACTGTACCAAGGGCTTACTGTTTCTACATAAAATGTCACTGTGACGTTTTGCAGTTCCCGATCATGCTCGTCGCCAACCTCAATCCACATCTGCGGAAAGTGATCGGTGTCGCCACATTCACAAGCAATGGTGTAGACCCGAGCTGTGTCCCAATTGCGATTTAACATAATTCCTTGTGCAGGTGTTTGAGGTTTCATCTTGAATATCCTATAGTGGTATGATTGAAATATTTTGGGGGTAAGTTTTGGTAAGCCATTAGTGCCACAATGCTTAAAAATATCAGTAGTTCTCGAGTCATTTATCAATTACTTTTTCTGCTAACATTTTGCCAATCTCATCGGGATCTTTAATTTCCTGCATTTTAAAGTCAGGTCCGGCCATGTAGTATCGTTCACCCACAATAAAAATATGATCACGCCAACGTGCTTTGAGTGCTGCAATCAGCTCGTCGTCGTTGCGACCCTGTGCAATGAACTTATTAGTTTCTTCCTCAAAGAAATAAATAACATCACCATGTTTCTCGCTTTTGACTGCATGTATAATGGAACTTAAATATTTCTTTACATTGTCTCCGGTTTC
>Ga0164297_10000193_pt1 | contig 80297 bp, 61 predicted proteins | sample GEODES058metaG_FD_113539 | JGI IMG/M metagenome (GOLD analysis project Ga0164297, IMG submission 113539) | Dystrophic lake water microbial communities from Trout Bog Lake, Wisconsin, USA - GEODES058 metaG | ecosystem: Environmental > Aquatic > Freshwater > Lake | place: USA: Trout Bog Lake... | reverse complement strand
GCAAACTCAGCCTTCCTCTGGAAAGGTGATCGAACGACCAACAAGAGTGGCAGGAAAAGCACCGGTGAAGTCAGAATTCGACTGGCATCAATGATCGCTGGAGGAAGTTTCGAGTTTCTAATCCAAATTTCACCTCCAAGAAGCACTCCCCAAATAACCAAACTGAGGGCCATTAGGAACGGAACATGACGTCCCTTCAGATGCCCCAGCTCATGTGCGATTACGCAACGCCGATCTTGGTCGGACAATTTCTCACGCGCTCCCTTGGTCAGAACCACCGTGCCATCGACCCGGGCAAAGGCATTAGTAGTCTCTGTCTCAGTCATTACGATCAAGCGACGCAGCTTCATCTTGGCCTGCCCTGCGAGAGTAAGTGCCGCGTCATAGTCGATGTCACCAGGCCCCAACTTCACAGTGGACTTCTGTCCTTTCTTTCGAGAAGTGAGAAGCAAGACAATCAGTGGGCTTGGAATGATGCAGATCAGCGTCCAACGGAGAACTTCTGGAGGAATACCGTACAGGAGATTTGGTGCCTGGATTTGGATGATCAAAAACACAACCATCAATGCGATAGGAATCATCAAGTAACGAAGTGGCTTCATGGCCCTACCTGTAGGCGTCTGTTCCCCCTGCTTTCTGCGGACCCGGCGAGCGATGGCTCCAATGGCGATCAAAACAACAACCGGAAGAAACAGCCATATCTCCATGGAAGGAGTAAGGTTGGGAAGCCAATTGAAAGCATCTTCCAATCCTGATCGTAACGAGACCAAGAGCACCAGTAAGATCATTGGAAGTATGGGTGCCAGTCGGGCAAACTTCTTCGAATTCAGCTTGTCGTATTGGGCTTGAGATTCTTGAAGAGTCTTCGGTTTGGCGGGGACAGTCACTACAGGATCGGTGGGCCCTTTGATGATCGGTTTGAAAACGCTCCACGTCACCGTGCCTAACGCAAAAATTACGACACCACCGAATAGCATTCCAGCAGCGAGACCATACCAATGACGGTCGGCATTAACCTCAACCGTATCGCCTGGAGAAACATCCTTCGGCCACAGGAGTCTGATTCCAAGGACGTCATCCCCCTTGAAACCAATGTTATATAGATCACTTCCTTTGATTACCACGCCTGTCGGCTGAGGCAAATCCCAATCTCTGATCGAGTCCAGTACCTTACCGAGTGGGATAGAAGAATGAGAGTGGTTCCCCTTCTGGTCAATGTAGGCGTTAAATTCCAGATCAAATGATCCAATGACGCGGCCCCGCTTCACCCGAACATAAGTTTTGGTCAAGCCAAGTCGACTCAACATTTCCATGACTTTAGGTTTCAGCCCATCAAGTCGACTTTTTTCAAGCACGATTGTGACGTCTGCATTGTGGAAATCACCGCTGGCAATCACCAGAGAACCATCAGGTTCATCGACTGTTGGGTTTGGGAATACACCCGGAAAAACGTTTACCGCTTTGCGAATGGCAATGATGAACGGATTGGGGTTTCCCATTTCTTCATGTATCTGCTGAGCGAAGAGGCTACTCAACATGCCGAACAAGAGGGCCAAAACCATCACCCCTCTGATATAGCCTAATGAGGCAGGACTGCAATCGGCACGAACGTTCATGGACTGAATCTAGGACGCATTATTAGCCAGATTCTGCTCAAGTTTTGGATTGATCAAATTCTGAGTAATTCGAGTTAAAGCTGAGGCAAAGTCTCCCTATGCCTTGCCCGTCAGCATCGCATAAACGAGGTAAATGGCGGCCGAACCCATCATGACCACGGTTAACCCACTAAGGAAATTTGACCAACGCCCATTGGTTCGGAGACCCATGATCTTCCGGTTATTGCAGATCATCAGCAAGACGACAATAAGCGGAGGAGCAACGATTCCGTTAAGGGCGGCGGAATAGACCAAGGCTTTCATTGGGCTGACAAACCCGACAAAGTTCATCAAGCATCCCACGATAATCATCGCACCGACCGTCATGTAAAAGCGCTTTGCTCGCCCATACCGTCGATACAGGCCTGAACGCCATCCCAGTGATTCCGCAACTGCGTAGGCGGCTGACCCCGCCAAAGTAGGGATCGCCAATAGGCCAGTTCCAATCATACATGTCGCAAAGATCCAGTAAGCGGCGGCTCCCAATGGCTTCAACGCTTTGGCAGCATCCTGCCCCGTATCAATGTGAGTCATGCCACTGGCATGAAGCGTTCCAGCCGCCGCAACAACAATGAAAAGCGCGACCAGTTGCGACACGATCATGCCAGTCATAGTATCGGCGCGGATGTTTCTGATCTCACGATTCGTTACTGCTGAAGTTCTAAAGCCCGGTTCATCAGCTACCCGTTCGACGATCTCCTCCTCCATCGTTTGACTGGCCTGCCAAAAGAACAGATAAGGGGAAATGGTCGTCCCCAAGAAGGCAACGATACCTAGGATCGTTTCAGTTTTGAGGTCAAAGTGCGGTACGACCAGTCCAGTGGCGATCGCCCTCCAATCGTTCTTGACCCCAGGCATGAAAACGACCACGACATATCCCAAAAGCGACAGGCACAGCCATTTGAGGACCTTGGCATACAAGCGATAGGGGATTAGGATCTGAGACGTGACCAGAATTCCTGTTAAGCAAATTAGCCCCATCCAAAAAGGCAAACCGAACAGCATGTTGATGGATGCGGCCATCACATTCAGGTCTGCATAGACGTTAAATACATTGGCGCAAACCAAAAGGCTGATGCAGGAGATCAGGAGCCATCTCGGGTAGTTGGCCTTGATCACCGCAGCCAATCCGTCGCCTGTGATTGCAGCCACTCGGCCACACATCTCCTGAACTGCCACCATCAGTGGGATACACAGAGGTACCAACCACAATAGGAGATATCCAAAAAGCGCTCCATTGGCAGAGTAAGTGCCGATACCAGATGGATCGTCATCAGCAGCTCCTGTAACGATTCCTGGACCAGCCGCCCGATACCAGGGAAGCTCGGGTTCCCCCTCTACCAAGTCGGCTCTTGCACATGCTAAATCTTCGAAGTCTTGGACCAGGTTTTCTCGTCGTTCACGTTTCATGGGCGCCGATTCCTGTGCCACCAGCTTTCGGATTGATGGGCACAAGGCAGCCGGAGCGTAATCCCATCCTCGCCGATATAGCTTGTCTTGCCTTTTGTGTCCACATAAGCACAGACAACCTCTAGTCAGTTATGGCTGGCACAAATCAGCTCGTATGGTCGAGAGTCTGAGGTGATCGATTTGGACAAGAGTATAGAACCAATAATCCGAAGCCTTATTTCTTTGTCTCCGCTTCCACCGTGATCACTTCAGATCCAATTGCTCGAACTTTCGACTGTGGGACCACTGTCTCTTGTGACCCGATCCCAAACACACCTTCAGTTCGCACGACAAATTCTTGGACATGCCCTTTGCTATTCATAGTGAAGTCAGCGATGTGGCCCAGCATGTTTCCCTGCCCATCGACAACGGATAACTTCCGCAGGTCGTGAGTAGTTCGACTATCCGGTACCAGACTGCGCCCAGCATTCCAATCCACCAGCGTGTAGGACTCAATCATGATCGCATCCGGACCATTCTTCCCGATACTGCTGAACGGCAATAGGCCTTCTCCGCGCTCACCATTGACGACCAACGAGCTGAAATCCAAATCATGAAAGATCAAGTCCTTCACCTTTCCGATTACAGCTCCGTCCGTCATGCTAATCACGGTCTTGTTCAAAAAGTCTTTGTCTCTCATATTTCCTTCTAGCAACAATGCAATGGGTCACCTTGCTCAGGCACCTCAAATCAAGTTTCACCCAGCAATCCCCCTCGAACACAGTCTGCTATTTCACCGTCATCGAAAAGCTGTCTATCAGATGAGGAGGCTGGCCTCAATCCAATCTCGCTACTGAAAGGTGGCAGTACAGGACGCCATGAGCACAATACCTAAGCACATACTCACTTAATTGCGGTTGTAACAGCAATAAATGCTACCAGTAAAAACTCATGATCCCATAGGCAAGGTGGCCCGAGTCCCATTGCGGCAGGATTACAATGACCTCATCGTTCGAACTTCTGTTTGAAACCCCACGAAACTTTTGGCAAGTTGGGAATGTTCAGACCGGTCCAAACAGGGTCAATGCGACTTGCTAAGTCAAAAAACACAAGGAGCACTGACTAAGCATGAAGCGAACTATAAGAAATGTTCTTTCAGCAGTCCTGACCGCCGCCATCGTTCTACCGGCTGCCGCTCAGGATAACTTCCCGGACGTTCCAAGCAATCACTGGGCTTTTGAAGCCCTTGCCCGAATGAAGAAGGATGGCCTTCTCGTCGGATACCCCGACGGTCTTTTCCGGGGTGGACGCCCCGCATCTCGATACGAGTTGGCTGTCGCAATGAACGCAGTCTATCGGAACTTAAAAAGCATCACAGATGGTTTGGATGCTCAGATAAGAGCCCTCAATGACAAGTTGAGCGGAGTAGCTTCGACAACTGATATTCAGAACCTCCGTGATGCCCTCGCAGCACTTCAAATCGAAGTCAACGGCATGAAGAACTACGGCGAAGACATCGCAAATCTCAAGAAGATGTGCGAGGCATTCCAACGAGAGCTACAGTCGCTTGGTGTTGACGTCGAGGCGATGAAGAAGGATCTCATCGATATCAATGCTCGACTTACCAAAGTTGAGCACCAGAAGCCAGCCGTCAACATCAGCGGAGATGTCAACCTGCTAGTTCTTGCTGGGAACAGCCGAGACAATCGATTCGGCTTGGATCAGGATGGACACTTCAATGGTGTCAATCCCATTACTGGGCAACCTGACAGCATGACGAAGGACAACGTCATGTTAGAGGAAGGAGCCTTCACTCTCTCAGGAACCAATGAAACGGGTCCCAAGTGGAAAGGCACACTCGTTGTCGGCAACATGCTCGACACTTTCGGAAGCCAATCCACCTTTCTGTACGGAGCCAATGGAGGCTACGCTCAAAGTGGAAGCGACGTCTATCTGCAGGACTTTTCTGTCAAGTTTGATACGTCAATTGCCGGCTTCCAATTTGGAGCAGAAGTCGGACGAGTTGGCTATAAGGTCTCCCCATATATCTTCCAACGAATCGACAACACCACTTACTTCGCAAACAGTCGATGGGACGACGGTCTCTACCGATTCGATGGTGGCATTCTGGGGTTCAACTTTGGCCCGGCCAAGCTCGACATCTTTGCTGGCAATTCAAGCAAAGTGACCAGCGTAAATGGGGTGGAAATCAATCCAATCACAGCTGGCTCACTCAATGGACCATTCGGAGGTTATCCAGTGATGACCTTCGATCGAATGCTTGGAGCCAACCTTAACTTACCACTGAATATGCATGGCAACTTGAACCTTGCCTATCTAGTCTTGGACAGCTTGAAAGGTATCCCCGTTGATGGTACCGGTGCTGATCGGCTAGCCATTTACGGTGGCGACGCAAACTTCATCCTTGGGCAATTCTCCATTGGTGGAGGATATTCGAAATCTGATCTTCTCCAAAACTCCACGACGGTCAACAATGTCGACAACGCTGCATGGCATGTCGATGGCAAGTACGAGGCTAATAGCTGGGGTGTCAATGGTGGCTATCGACAAATCGAAGCGAACTATCTGGCGCCGGGCGACTGGGGACAGCTTGGGATCCAAAGGAACCCGACCAACATCAAGGGATTCAACGTCGGTGCCCATTTCAAGATCACGAACTCTCTTGATCTTAAAGCAGGGGTCGAATGGGATACCGGCAAGTCGAACAATTTCGGCGGAACAACCGGTTTCGATACTGGCACGGATATCCGGGCTTGGAATGTTGGCCTGACTTGGCACTTGAACAGTGACTTGGATTTACTTCTGGGCTATCACGACTCCGAATTTATGGGTCTAGATGCCGCAGTCATAGCCAACAACCCCGGCAACACAGATGCTTCGTACAAGTGGACCAGTTTGGGAATCGGCTACCGACTATCGAATGTCGCCAAGCTCATGATCCAATACCAAATTTCCGACGTCTCCAATGACTTCCAGGTCATCCAAGGTGGCGGTGGTCGGTTCACAGGCGGCCTGTTCTCGGCTCAACTGAGCGTCAAGTTCTAACCCAAGGAGCAATCGGTGAAATTTAACTTATCGAGCGTCAGACAAGCGCTCATCCTTACGGCTTCCTTCTTCGCAATCAGTTGCGGAGGTGGAGGCACCTCCAACATAGGACCCACGGTGATTTCTGTCACCCCGGTCAATAACTCATCGCAAGTGCCAACCAACAGCCTGATCACCGCGACATTCAACACACCGATGTCGCCTGATAGCTTAAACGCAGGGACCTTTTCTGCTACTGCACCAAGCTTAGAGAATGCATTTTTGAAGTCGGCTCCTTCCAACCACAAGAATGTCACTTCGAAGGCCAATTCGATATCCCTCGCAGGAACGATCACCTTCACAGGTCATACAGCCACGTTGAAGCTGGACAACCTGATGCCTCAAAACACATTGATTACAGTCACGATTGGGACGGGGGTCAAAAACTTGGCAAACCAGTTCTTGGCCCAACCTTATGTTTGGTCGTTCACAACTGGAACCAATGACGCTCCTCCGACAATCGTCTCGACAATTCCAACCTCTGGAGCAGTCGGAGTGTCACCGAGCGCAATCATTTCAGCAACTTTTAATAAGGTGATGAATGCCGGTTCGTTTACGCCAACAACCTTCAACGTGAAGGCTCCAAGCGGATTAACGGTTCCAGGTGCAATCTCCTATACAGGTAACACGGCGACTTTCACACCAACGGCACCGCTGGCGGGAAACACTCTATACACCGCAAATGTGACAAGCGGAGTGAAAGACGTTGCAGGCACGTTCCTAGCCAACAATTACAGTTGGACATTCACCACGAGTGCAATCGATGTGGCTCCAACCATCCTTTCAACGGTTCCTCTGTCGCTGGCGACTGGTGTCTCTATAAGCAGCAAGGTGACCGCAACATTCAGTGAAGCGATGAATGCGACTACGATCAACAGTAGTAACTTCACGCTCACACCGGCAGGCGGCGGACCTGTTCCTGCTACGGTGACTTATGCGAACAATGCAGCAGTCCTCGACCCAACCGCGCCGCTCCTTGGAAGCACAGTCTATACGGCTGTCGTAACCAATGCAGTTAAGGACGTGGCTGGAACCTCAATGGTCAGCAACTACACTTGGCAGTTCACCACCGCTTCCACAGACATCGCCCCGACAATTGTCAGTACGATCCCGGCGGCAAATGCAATTGGCGTATCAACCAATTCTTCGGTATTGATTACATTCAGCGAAGCGATGAACGCGGCATCCATTAACGGATCCACTTGTTCACTTGCCGGTCCGAATAATGTCGCAGTATCAGCCAACGTGACTTATGCCAACGACGTCGCTACGATCGTGCCAAGTTCACCGCTGGCGGCAGCAACAAAATACACCGCCACTGTCTCCACAGGTGTCAAAGACATCGCAGGGACACCAATGGCGAATACCTACACTTGGTCATTCACCACGGACCTCGCTCCAACCGTCACATCAACTACTCCAGCTGCTGGTGCAGTTAATGTGCTACTCAATTCGACAGTTACCGCTACATTCAGCGAGCCGATGAATGCCTCCACGATCAGTGGTTCCACATTCACTGTCTCAGGCCCAGGCAACGTTCCAATTTCAGGAGCGGTCACCTACTTGAATGGAGTCGCCACAATGACTCCCACAAATAAGCTGGCAGCCGGCACCGTCTATACAGCGACGGTTACAACTGGGGCCAAGAACCTTACAGGTACTGGACTCGCCACCGCATACACTTGGACGTTCTTGACCGACACCCCACCGGTTGTTGTCTCAACGTTCCCAGTCAACAATCAAACGCAGGTTGGCGTTGGGGACAATCCCACTGCTACATTTAACGTGGCTTTGAATCCGGCAACTGTAACTGATTCAACGTTCACCCTTATTGGCCCTGGCAACGTCGCTGTGCCTGCAACGGTGAGTTACGTAAACAAGCTCGCTACCTTAACCCCAACCACGAACCTTGCTGGAATCACTCAGTACACAGCAACCATAACAACTGGGGTTAAGAATGTAGCCGGAACGCCATTGGCGAATAAGTACACCTGGCAGTTCACGACAGGTCAGGCCACGATCAACCTCGGCACCGCTGGCACGTATGGAGTGCTTGCAGGTTCAACCGTAACGAATACCGGACCAACCATCATCAAAGGTGACCTTGGTGTCAGTCCAGGAACAGCCGTCACCGGCTTCCCACCCGGAACATTTACGGGCGTCGAACATGCTGGTGATGCCCCTGCTGCTACCGCCAAAGCAGATCTGCTGGCCGCTTACACTGATGCTTCGACCCGACTCAACGCCAATGCGTTGCCAGGTGACATTAGTGGAATGACGATCACACCTGGGTTGTACTCAAACTCCAGCTCAGTGATGCTTGGAGTCGGATCAAATGTAACGTTTGATGCGCAAGGTGATCCAGGCGCTACATTCATCATTCAGATGGGTAGCACTCTAACCACTGGTGTGGGAAGCACAATGACATTGATTGGTGGTGCTAAAGCAACCAATATCTTCTGGTCGGTAGGATCGTCGGCAACCCTTGGAGTCAATTCCACGATTGTCGGTAATGTCCTCGCTTCGGCATCCATTACAGCGCAGACTGGAGCAGCACTTAATGGTCGTCTCCTGACGAACATTGCGGCTGTATCTCTCGACTCGAATAACGTTGCCGTTCCACCACGCAGCCGCATCAAAGCAGCTTCGTCTCGAACCCGTGGAGGTAAAAGAAAGGGTTAAGACCATCTAGGTACGGAGCTGTCCTGTAAGTTTTCTTGCCAAGGACGGCTCCAGATCAAGCAAAGTGAACGTGTTGGGGCTATCAAAAAAGGCCCCATTCTGTTTTGTCTAGGCACCTAGATAAATCCTCTGCTGCATCTTAGGTTCATATACAGAATCGATATGAGGAGTGGATATGGATTTCATATAGTCTCACTCCAGGTTGTTGATGTATCGGTTGTATGAGTCTTGGGGGACAACGACCCAACGACAGTGAAGAGACGGACTGTCTCTATAAGCTAAGTTACCAAACACTTAAGTCGATCCTCTTCGGATCACTTCCCCTTTGGGTTACGCCGGCACCGATTGGGAAATGGGATGTCGCCTTGTATGTCACTTGAATACTTTACGAGCCGAGCCGGGAGAAAAAATGAATGAAATCACAACTGTTACTGATCATGCCGTCGCCGTATATGCGACCCATCAACAGGCTGAAGACGCAATCAAACTGCTGAACAAGTCTGGTTACAGCATGAAGAACCTCTCCATCATCGGGCAGAACTATGAAACTGAGGAGCAACCTATTGGATTCGTAAATGCCGGCAATCGGATGTGGGCATGGGGCAAACTTGGAGCGTTTTGGGGATCCATCTGGGGTCTTCTGTTCGGTTCCGCGATGGTGGTTGTGCCTGGATTTGGAATCCTCTATTTTGCTGGTTGGTTGGTTGCCGCGCTGGGCGGCGCAGTTGTCGGTGGAGGACTCGCCGCATTGGGAGCGGCATTGGCAAGTCTGGGTATTCCAGAGAACACCATCCTATTCTATGAAACTGAGCTGAAGGCTGGAAGCTTTCTACTTTTGGCTCATGGCTCAGCGGCTGAAGTTAAGCAAGCACAGGAGACACTGGCTTTGACCTTGGCTTCCCGAATCGATTCCTTCTCCATTTTGCAGCCAGAAGGAACCCACACCTACTGATTCCTTTAGCAGGGCCGAAATGATCCCCAGGGCAAAATCGGTCCTGCTACCTCACCCAGCTACCTGTAAATTAATGCCCAGATGCCGGTTCATGGGCGAATAACCTTACGTTTAATGTCTTGTACATGCTGTCCATAAAGAGCTAGACAAAAAAGGGCAGACTTTCAAAGAACCCCTGCTGCATCTCATTCTGAGCTTGTGAGTTTTAATATCAAGGATGCAATGGCAAGTGAAGACAGGATCGCGGATAGTTCCAATATTCGTCGATTTCAGGGTGGCGATGAAGACGCATTTGATGAATTGGTTCGGAAGCACATGCGCTGGGTCTATAACTTTGCATTTCACCTTACCCATGATCGTGATGAGGCCAGTGACGTGGTTTCAAATACACTCATTCGTGTCTCTAATTCACTGAAACGCTTCCGTGGAGATAGTTCGTTTACGAGCTGGGTCTATCGCATTGAAGTCAATTGCTTCCTCGACATTCGCCGTAAGTCACGTCCAATTTCAATACTGAGCCTAGATGCGGTTCTCTGTGGACGCGAAGGTTCGATCATTCTCAACATTGCAGATGATAAGAATAATCCGCACGATCAGTTGGAGCGTCATGAGCGCAGCCGTAAACTCGACAAGGCCATTCTACGCCTACCGGTAGATCAAAGAATTTCATTCATGCTCTCACAGGCAGATGAAATGAGTTACGAAGAGATCGCGGACAAACTGGATATTCCCATTGGAACTGTAAAGAGCCGCATTCATCGGGCACGAAGCCAAATCAAGACTTCACTTATGCCAAATATGATGCCAAGCAAGACTTGATAAGCATCTGTGCAATTTGCCATTGCCGTTCGAATACTGAACAGCAATGGCAAATGATCGGCAGTGAGTTTGCTACTCTCCAACGCTATTCAGAATGCTGATGCAGCCCATAACATCCCCGGTGTCATCCGTGAGCGGGAGAACTCTCAAGAGCATGCTAGCGAATTCTCCAGCCAAGCGTACTTCTGATTGGACACCTTGAAGTGCGGCCAAGTGAGCGGCAACTGCAATGTCTTTGGGATCGTCTGTCTTGAAGATTTCATAAACTGTTTTTCCTACATCCCATTTCACGCCAAAGTGCGTTGACGGCGATTCGCCATTGGCGATGATATGGATCACGAGATTGATATCCGTTGCCCAAACCGTAGATTTGATCTGATCCATCGCCATGTGAAGCAGAGCTAGGGCAGCCCGGAGTTCTAAGACACCACGCTCTTTATCGGCGACCAAGCCTACGAGTTCCTGCCTCTCAACATTTGCTTCTCGAAGGGCCCGTTCTGCCCGCTCCTTGATAACACGAACAACCGTGTCGGTCCTTCCCTGTCCACCAACTTTCAGTTTGATCCTGAGCCAATAAGTGTTCACGGTTCCGACACTTAGTCCCAGACGGCTGGCAATCGCATCGTTGGTAAGACCCTCGACGCATAGCTCCACAATTTCTTCTTCTCGGGGAGACAATTCACGCGTTTGCATTTTGATTCACCACAATCCAGTAGTAGAGCACCAGCTTCAGCCGAGACTCATAGCATTCCACATCTTCATCTTTGTGGACATAGCTGTTGGCATGGAGGTCGAAGCATCGATGAACGTCTGCTTGGTCCACCGAATGAGAAAGCATAACTACGGTCAGTCGCTTTGTTTGTTCATAGCTCCGGATTCGGGATAGGACCTCAAATCCATTGAGCTTGGGTAGGTCCAATTCGAGCAGAAGGATGTCGGGCACCTTCCTTCCGTCGAACAACATGTCACACGCCTGCAATCCGTCATGAGCCACGATAAGTTCGCAGTTAATTCCTGATTTCAGAATCGCAGTCCGAGCAAGCATTTCTGCTTTCTCATTGCTCTCCACGAGAAATACAGTAGGTCGTGTTTCCATATTCTCAATATTCCACTAGTTATGCGTTGTATTGATAGCGACATTTGATTGCACGGAAATACTTGCCTGTTAATATTTGAAGGTTAAAAATTAGCCATCTAGTCTGCTACATGAAAAGATGCACACCAGAATATGTCTATACTTCCACTGTCACAGAATAGGAGTCGATCTCTTGAAAGCAGACCTTTCCGCAAGGGAGCATACTGTGCTTAGCTACGCAGCTCAAGGTTATACCGATGAAATGGTATCGCATGAATTGGGCATCAAGCGTGGCACAGTAAATAGCTACTGGATTCGTATCCGCGGCAAGTTGGGAAATCTCAGCCGGTCAGAGCTAGTTGCGAGGTTTGTTCAGCAAAATGCAGATTTGGAGTTCTCAAAGCGTATCGCAACCAACGAAGCGGAAGCCGTGACATTGGCTTCTGAAAATCGGCAACTTCTCGCCAAAGCAAACGCTGAAATAGAACGGCTCAGTCAACTCCTGGCTAAACGAGAAAGCTAGTCTTTCCTTAATTCTAAGTTCCAGAACTTTGTCGGAACTCTGGACGTGAAATTGGTGTCCCATCGACACCATGCTATTAAACGCCAGAACCTTCACCTTGAAGACTGCTGGTCTCTGGACCGTGTTAGGGGCTCTGTTGATAACGACAGCCCAAGCACAGGACGGATATCGCGTCACTCAAGAAGACTCCAATGTTGCGGACACGGGAGGAAATTCGGGGCCAGTCCGAATGGCTCGTGTTGCCTACATCCAAGGTGGCGCGAGTTGGCGTACCGATGCCAACTCCGACTGGTCAACCGCGACCACGAACCTCCCACTCCGCCAAGGAGCTTCTCTATCGGTTCACAACGGTAGCAGGACTGAAATCCAATTTGACGATGGCAGTCGCCTAAGGCTCGGAAGCGGAACGGTCGTCACGTTTCAAACTCTCTACAGCGATGCCCACGGTGAGTTCACCGAGCTTAAGTTCAATACCGGGCTCGCTTCAATCACACTCGTCACCAAGGTTTCAGTCTTCCAACTGGACACACCCTTAACATCGATCAAAGCTCAAGGTCCCGCCAACATCCGTATCGGAGTTTCCAAAGGGGTCGAAGTCGCCGTCAGAAAGGGTCGAATTGAATGCGCCGGAAGTCAAGGCAGCACCATTCTCAATAGTGGCGACTACGTCAACATGGCTGACAACTCCTCACCACTTGAAGTTGCATCCTTGCCGGCCGAAGATAATTGGGATCAGTTCAACGATAATCGGGATACGTCGTACAATCGACCCGCCCCATACATGCCGTCGAACGTCGCGATCATGTCTGCAAATCTGGACAACTATGGCAGTTGGAGTGCTCACGCAAAATATGGTCATATTTGGCGCCCGCGTGGCATGCGTTCCGGATGGCGACCCTACCAAGATGGCCATTGGGTATGGGTCGATCCATTTGGTTGGACTTGGGTTGGCACAGAGGAATGGGGATGGGCCCCCTATCACTATGGAAGTTGGGTCCATGACAGCTATGGATGGGGTTGGGCGCCAGGGCCAAGACACCAGTATTGGTCACCCGCAGTCGTGAGCTTCAGTGTTTACAATAATAATGTCGCCTGGGTTCCTCTTTCTCCGGTAGAGGTCGTCTATCCATCGGCAATTTCATTCGGATATCAAGGAGGGGATTGGTCCCTATCCTTCTCAATAGGTGGTGCAGCTGCGTATTACCCTGGCGGTCAGGGATATGTTGTGGGGCGCCCCTGGACCAACGGATATCTGAACCGATCCTACAATGTCTATAACCAAAATCGTATCAGCATGCTTTATGCTGGTGGATTTGCGGGAGCAAACAACCAATTTCAGCCCGCCTATGGTGGTAGCTCCTTCGCGATCACACGGACGACAAGCGCTGGCTTTGGTGGCAGTGGTCGGTACTCAGCCGGATCTTCGATGGACGCGGTCAATTTCCAAAGAGGGCACTCATTTGGAGCCGGTAGAGGATCACCTTCAGTGTTTGGCCCGGCAAGTATCCGCCCTGTCCAAGCTTCTTTCACCGCATCAAGGACCTTTGGTGCAGCCCGTCCTTATGCTGGAGTTATGGATCGATCCGTTGTCCGGGCGAGATTGCCAGCCGAAGCCCTCAGACACAGTGCACCGATGTCACGCTCCTTCGCGCCATCCACCCGTAATGCAACGGTAACCCGGATTCCCAGGGGATCGAATATCGGAAAAGGTATCAGGTCACCTGGGCCAGTCAGAATTCAAAGGAAGCAAACTTCCAAGCCAAATCCGGTCAGACAAAACGGCTTAAGGACACCGCAGCGAACGGTAGGCGCACGTTCGCCACAGCCTGGTCGCGTTCAAAGGGCTGCTCCACAAAAAAGACAGCCTACACAACGTCAGCAGAAGGCCGCTCCTCAGAGAAGACAACCTGCACAGCGACAGCAAAAAGCTGCTCCACAGAGGAGACAACCTGCTCAGCGACAGCAAAAAGCTGCTCCACAGAGGAGACAACCTGCTCAGAGACAGCAACAAACAGCACCTCAGAGGAGACAGCCGGCGCAGCGACAGCAGAAAGCCGCACCCCAGAGGAGACAACCTGCTCAGCGACAGCAGAAAGCCGCACCCCAGCAAAGACAGCAAGTTCAGCGACAACAACGTGCAGCCCCAAAGCAACGTCCTCCTGCAAAGAGTAACAACACCAACGGTAACAACGAGCGCCGTGGTGGAGGTTAGGACAAGAGTTGGAAAGGTCGGAATACTACAGAAGCTCCGTAGTCCTGAAAGAATCGAAAGAACCTGCTCATGCTGACTGCAAAGAGCCCTGGGCAGGTGCTGTTTGGGGACCCGACCTTTCCAAAGATCCCTCGGAATAGAACCAAGCAGTTTTTAAGAGCTCACAGGTTGGACTGCTCATGAATTTATTGACGGTGAAAAGGCAGACGCCTAGAAAGCGACTTGTTTCAACCCAACCCCCTATCCCATTCTGAGATAAAGGTAAACAAAAAGATGAAATTTTTACTCAGGAATTCAACCCCACTAACGGCATACCTTGCAGCGTGTGCTCTGGCAGTACCAATCCTGGCCATTGGGCATTCGTCCCAAGTCAGTGACAACAGGGGTAACAACCATAGAGATGTTGTAGTCGCCTACCCCTGGGCATTCCAAGAAGGAGAGAGAACGGCTCGGGAAACCGTTTTGACGACTGTTGGTGAGATTGGGCAAAAAGCCGGATTCGAAGTCATCTCGAGTAACGATGCGAGTATTGCTTGGGAATCAAAGAACTACCCTGCTATCAGGTATAGGCATATGCCAACAAAGGCCACTCTTACTGCTTTTGCTCGTTCAATACATGCTTCGAAAGTTTTGTACGGATCGGTTAGCTGGCATACCCGAAGTATCTGGGTAACCATGGGTCCAAAAACAATTTCAACTGCAACCGTAAATGCCTACGTCTTTGATGTCGCATCTAACAAGATCGTCTATCGAAAGCAAGGAGTAACCGGACGCAGTGATGAACGCGAATCCATCTACAAAGTGGCAGCCGATGTCCTTGTCACTCCGCTGGTAAGTGCAGTTTCTGGTGGGCCAGCCACGCCACGTGAACAACGAGCAGTCCAGATAGCGCTTGGGACAGCCTATCGGCCATGGGTCAGGACCATTAGCCGATATTAACCCATCGGGCTAGATAAGGCCCAAATTGATGATTCGATTTCTTGACCGTGGGGGCCCCTCGGAGCAATAAGAGTGGTTCCCATACTAGTCACCCAAAGAGGCTGGAGTTACAGCCTGACGGAGAGATGAACCTATGTTACAACGAACTACCCTATTGGTAATTTCTATATGCTTGATAGCTGTCGCATCTTTAGGTTGCAGTCAGCCTGCTCGAGACCACTTAACGGACGCCCAATCCAATGCTGCCAGCGCAGCCAAAGATACAGGCAGGGCAATGGCAAGCGACGCCAAGGCCACTGGCAATGCGATCTCCGGTGCTCTTGATAAAGCAGCCTCAAGTCAGGTTCAGTTGCCTGCTCGAATTGAAGAGGCTATCCGTGCCGCCCCAGACATTCAAGCCGTCAACATAAGTGTTACTGCGAGTGATAAGAAGCTCACTCTGGAAGGGAAAGTCACTTCCAAAGCTCAGCGTCGACGGGCTAAGGAAATTGCCAGCACCATAGCCGGTGACAAGTTTCAAATCGACGATCATCTGAAGATCAACGGTGACCAGTAAGGTCTAATGTCAATCTGCAATATCAGACTCAATGCACGATCCGGAATCGGTGGTTTTGATGGATGAACCTTCGTCGGTAGATCGAGACCTGCTGGTAGCCATTCAGCGATTAACTGAAGTCATAGACGCACAAACGACTCAACAAAGAAGTTTGTACCTTTCACTTCGCAACGGACTACTTGCAGGCTTGGGGGGAGTCATCGGTGCGACTGTGGTGGTAAGCATAATTATCGCGATTACTCAACCGTTCCGGCGACTCGATTCGATCGGCCCTATGATCGATCATCTGGATAACGTGCTCCAGCAATCACCCCGGCGATAAGGCTAAAGCAGGACGGATGGGTATTTAACCAGAACCTAAAGGGGGCAATCACATCAATGGAATTACATTACATATCTAGCGAACTCTCAAAGGATGGAGCCACATTGGAAAGACCAATTGTGTCGGATACAGTGCCCGGAATAGACATCTTTCTCAACACTAATGCAAGAACCGACGATAGCTTCGCCTCTTTAAGAAGGGTCACAAGCGTAGGTGACTTCAAGAACGAGCGGAAAATTCATGACATGATCTTTTGGATAATCATGTTTCCGTTGTTGGTGGCACTCTACTTCAACTACTCTTGGCTCTCAGCTAGTCACAGACTGGATCAATAGAATTAATTACCATCAATCGTTTTACAGAACGTTTATCGATTGCCAGAGGAAATGCATACTAGAGCTCATTATTGTCATTCTGGTTGTCTGCTGGCTCTCTGGAATCAGCTTGCAACTTTGCGGCGGGCTGGTGCACATCCTTCTTATCCCTGCGCTCACTTCGTTGGTGTTCCGACTTACGCGAGGCAGCAATCGAACTTAGCCGAGGATGATTCGGTTTTAATTTCCTTAGCATCAAAGCATCGAGCACGGACGGCAAATGCAAATAGGGCCGAGCGGTTTACCGCTCGGCCCTATTTGGGTTTTATAGACTTAAGTCTAAATTACCAGCGACCGCCGCCACGCTGCGAGTTACCGCCGCTGTAGGAGTTGCTTCCGCCTTCTGTTCGAGGTCGCGCTTCGTTTACAGTTAGCGTTCGACCATCGAGCTGAGATTGATTTTGGTCAGCAATCGCTGCCTCAAGGTTGGAAGCGTCGATGTCGACGAAGCCAAAACCTCGACCTTCCACGATTCGTACTTTGGACGAACCATATTGCTGGAAGTGAGTGGCGAGCTGAGACTCGCTAACGGTATAGGGAAGATTTCCCACGTAAAGTGTTTTTGTTGCCATTGAAGGGCTCCTTATTTGGTTTTGTAAAGGTTCGCAGAGAGCGGAAAAATTTGTATCTGGAACCAACCGTTGAAAGCAGGAGCGAGAAAGAAATCCGTGTAACTGAAACGTTGACTCCTTACTATACCTGTTTTGAAGTGCCGGTCGAACGTAATGCTTGGCTGCGTTTATTTCTAACGTTCCTTGATTGAATCCATCCGAGCAACAGCTCACTGCGTTGGATTTTGAACCGAATCGCCCTTTGGTCAGAATCGGTGTTGCACACGTTAAGCTGTTTCATGACCTTCAGTCCCCTTGTTGGGACTATCATTGCTGAAAAGATGGACCCCAAATTGAAGAATAGCCCTATATTTCTTGTGAACTCCAGGTCAATATTTCGTAACGTTACAATCCCTTAATTACCTTCCTTTATATTGCTTCTGTCTGCGTTCAGATTAAAGTCAAGTATTACATCGACTCAATCGTGAACGAGAAAGGAGAGATTCGATGGTAATTAGTCCACTCAATGAAACCGGCCATGCAGTCGATTGGTGGTTCATCTACAAAGTCCCTAAGAATGCCAAAGGTGATGCCCCAGACACTCCCGACTCAACCGGCTACGAATACGCCTATTACGATGATCAAGTTGATAACGTTGTGCCTTCAAATGGAACGCTGAACCAGGATCAAGGAGCTCTGCGGCTAACGATAGATTCGATATTCAATAGCCAAGATCCTTCTACAGGATGGGTCCTCTATAATGACGAGCGACCTGCTGATGTAACCGGTACCGATAATGGCGAACTCGGCCATACAAAAGGCGCGATCTTCTTCGATACCCAGTCTCAGACGGCAGTTTGGCTACTCCATTCGTGGCCCAAATATGTTTCTCCCGAAGAGACAAATATGCCGACACCCATGTTTGGGCAGACTTTTCTCGCCCTATCCATGACGTTGGATGCCGCCCAAATTCTTGCTGGTCAGATGATTACTCACCAACAACCGCAAGTTTTCGAATCGAAGCTTCCCGACGACCTTCCAACAATCTGCAACCTACGCAGTCTTTGCGGAACAATCAATCCAAATGATCCGGGAGCACCTAGCGTGTTGCCCTTTACCACCCGAGGAGGCATGGCATTTCAAGTCATTGCCAAAAACCGAAACTGGGGCCAAGACTTCTGGAACGACCTTGTCGGACCAACATTAAAAGAGGATATCAATGTTGAAACGTGGATTCGTGGCGGTGACTCAGTCATTCCAGATACAAAGGATTCCGATGGAGTTCACAACGTCTACGATATCAAATACATTTCATTAAGAGCCATTGGATTGCCATGGGCTTGGCCAGAAGTTCAAGACCATGCAAAGTGGGCGATCAGTCATGCTGACAATTGGATTTGCGTTGGCGACATTAATCGTATGATCTCTCAGCGTAATCGGGGTGGATGCACTATCGCATTCCAAGATGCGGAGCTGTTTAAGCTTTTGGAACAGACGGATCAGATCAATGTTCCGGCAAATTCCAGCGAAACTCAAGCAGTTCAGTTGGTTCAAAGCACTCACACCAACCCACCAGCAACGTTCAAGTCTCAACCCATTGGTGTTGCCAACCCAATTACTTCGTTCTTTACCGACCAAATCCACAGCACACCCAAGCAATTCACGCAGACTCAGAAATCAACCACTTTTGGTTGTCTGACCGGGACAGTTGATCAAAGCTCGGAAAAGCCTATTAGCGGTAGAAGTGGAAAGCACTTGCAATTCTACGTTCAGGCTGACAATTCAACTCGATATCAAGTCGATACGAATGTAGAGTCAAGTGATGGAAGTGAGATTCAGGTCTATGTAGCAGTTGAGAAGTTACAGCCGACAAATACCAATCCTCCCTTCGGCCCAGAGACATATGGACTTTCGACGAATGCGTCTTTGTCCTATGCAGGAATTGGACTGAACGACGATAATTTCGCCGACGCCTCCGATGTCCGATTGGAAAGTCAACTTGAAAGCGCACTCAATGACTCCGTCTTTGTCGCTGCATATGGTCTGACATTTAATGACGGGAATATTAGTGGCATTCATGAAAATCACTTCAACCCTCACAGGAAGAATCAAGATGGTGCCATCGCTATCTACATGAAAGATACTGATGGAACACCGATTCGCAAATGGTTCTTCTTCAAGTTCGAAGGTGACCACATAGCAGAGGCACACTAAAATCTTTCGCCCTCCAAGACTCCTTGTGAATCACCGCTTTTCAGTGGTTCACAAGGAGTCAGTATCGCTAAATTGGCAGGTTATTATCTGCAAGACAGTAACAAATTGAGGGCCAAAAAGGAATTCATATACAGTCAACTCAGGAACCTGGGGATTCCACGGTTCGATAAGTCACGATGTCTTCCCTTTGCCTCTTGCAGTCCGTGATGCGTTGGTCGCCTTGAATCCTGAACCTTTAGAGATCGAAGCTTGCGGATCATTCGTGATATCCACAGTACATTATCGATGAGTTAATAAGCTTGCGTTAGAATGGGTCCATGGCTTGGTTCTCACCTGACATCCTCGATTTCTTCGCAGAGCTTGAACTCAATAACGACCGATCTTGGTTCGAGGCAAACAAGAAGCGGTACGAATCAAGCGTCAAGCGCCCGATGGAGAATTTCGCTGGTGGCGTCATCGAGCGAATGCAAGCAATCGATCCAGCCATAAACATGACTCCTAAAGACGCCGTCTTTAGGATATATCGAGATGTCCGCTTCAGTAAGGACAAGAGTCCTTACAAAACCAATGCTGGACTCTACGTGTCTTCGTCTGGGCGAGACCACCATGGCCGTCCCGGCATCTATTTCCATGTCGATGCACGACAAATGGGTATTGCAAGCGGCTTTTATCAACCTCAACCTGCTCATGTGAAAGCCATCCGTTTGCTTATTGCGTCCCAACCAGATGAGTTCAATCGCCTGGTTACGGATTCTTTATTCCAATCCCGTTTCGGAACTATTGCGGGTGAGAAAGGCAAAATCCTTCCGGCAGAGCTCAAGGCGGCGGCTGAAGCTCAGCCACTCATTTTCAACAAACAATTCTACTATTGGGCCGAATTTGATGGGATGGAAGTTCAACGAGACGACCTGCTGGATTTGATCATCGATCACTATCATGCCGCTATGCCGATGAACAATTTCTTACTCCAAGCCCAAGTTGATCAAAGCTAGAACAAGCTTGGCTGAAATGCCTCCAAACTGGCGTCTGTGAAGTTGCTCAAACCAATCCCTGCCAGGCGGTATCGAGTGGAGTCAGGAAGATCAACCTTGGCGACGAGCCAGTTGGCGATTTCGACGAATTCGTCCAAAGTCGAGGGGGGATGGATCGGAGTATGGCTACGAGTGATCTGTTGAAACTCCTTGGTCTTGAGCTTGAGTACCACGGTTCGCGGGCTGCGGTTTTCTTCTTGGCTTTCCTTCCAAACCCGATCTGCCAACTTAAGAATCGTGGGAACGGTCTCTTCCAAAGAAATATCTGTGCCAAAGGTGTCTTCTGCGGAGATGGACTGAGTAGGACGATCAACCGTTACTGAACTGTCATCGATTCCACGAGCCAATTCAAACAATCGCTTACCGAAGGTTCCGAAATTTGACTCCAAAACTGCAAGCGGTAATGCGAAAACATGCCCAACGGTCTTGATTCCCAGATGTCCTAGTCTTTCCTCTGTGACCTTTCCCACTCCGGGAATCTTTCCAACTGGCAGCGGCATCAAGAAATCGTGAATCATGTCAGGACGAACCTCAAAGAGGCCATCCGGTTTCCTCCAGTCAGAAGCAATCTTGGCCAAGAACTTGTTGGGCGCAATTCCTGCCGAACACGTTAGGTTTAGCTCTTGTCTCACTGCCAAGCGAATCGCCTCAGCAACTTCGAGTCCTGAGTTCAAACCACTCTTTATCGAAGTCACATCTAGGTAGGCCTCATCAAGTGACAACGGCTCAATCAAATCGGTATGTCGAGCAAAGATTGCTCGAATCTGTTGGGATACTGCTCTATACCGCGAGAAATCGGGGGGAGTGAAGATGGCAGAAGGACAGAGTCTCTCCGCAGTCAGAGCAGGCATCGCTGAACGGATACCAAATTTGCGTGCTTCGTAGGATGCGGCACAAACTACCGATCGGCTCCCAAGCCACGCGACAACGACCGGTTTGCCTCGTAACTCGGGACGGTCACGCTGTTCGACAGACGCATAAAAAGCATCCATGTCGATATGCACAATCTGACGCCCTCCCATGATTCCTATTGTAGTTGGTTGAGTTCTTGTCCTCAAAACTTAGGACAGCTTGTGACCAATTCTTTGAAAATCGTTCTGACCCGTGGCGGGTACTCTCAATCCCTCATGAGCACTCGTATCGAGAAAGACACGATGGGGGAGATTTCGGTCGAATCCACTCGCTATTGGGGCGCGCAAACACAGCGCTCAATCCAGAATTTTCCGATTGGCCAAGAGCGTTATAAGATGCTCAATTCCATTGTTCGTGCGATGGGCATCCTGAAAAAGGGTGCGGCCCAAGCCAATCGAGACTTGGGTGAGTTACCTACAGAAGTTGCCGAATTGGTTATTGCTGCAGCCCAAGAAGTTATCGATGGCAAGCTGAACGATCACTTCCCGTTAGTTGTTTTCCAAACCGGTTCCGGCACTCAATCCAACATGAACGCGAACGAGGTCATCTCGAACCGAGCCATTGAAATGGCAGGCGGCGTCATGGGAAGTAAAGTTCCCATCCACCCAAACGACCACGTCAATCGCGGTCAAAGCAGTAACGACACCTTCCCGACTGCAATGCATATCGCGGTAGTCGAAGAACTTCACCGTCAACTTTATCCAAAGGTACAGGTCCTGCGAGACACCCTCGCCAAGAAATCAGAACAGTACAACGATCTGGTTAAGGTCGGCCGAACCCACCTCCAAGACGCGACCCCAATTACACTCGGTCAAGAGATTGGTGGATGGGTTGCTCAGATCGATTTCTGCATGGAACAGATTCACCTCGCAGAGAAAGGTCTATATGAGTTGGCTATCGGTGGCACAGCCGTTGGAACAGGCTTGAACGCTCATCCCAAATTCGGCGACCTCGCCGCCAAGTACTTCGCTGAAGAAACCGGATACCCATTCGTTTCTGCTGAAAACAAATTTGCCGCTTTGTCAGCTCACGATGCGATGGTGACAATCTCGGGTGCTCTCAGAACACTCGCGGGTGCTCTGATGAAGATCGCCAATGACGTTCGATGGTTGGCATCTGGACCTCGAAACGGTATCGGTGAAATCAACATTCCTGAGAACGAGCCAGGCAGTTCCATCATGCCTGGTAAAGTCAATCCGACCCAATGTGAGGCGATGACGATGGTTGCCGTGCAAGTATTCGGGAACGATGCCGCGGTTGCATTTGGTGGTTCGCAAGGCAACTTCCAGTTGAACGTGTTCAAGCCAGTTATGGTTCACAACGTGCTTTGCTCCATTCAGCTCTTGGGTGATACATGCGTCGCATTCAACGACAACTGCGCTTTGGGTATTGAGCCCAACTATGAGCGGATTGAAGCCAATCTCTCATCGAACTTGATGCAGGTAACGGCTTTGAACCGACACGTCGGTTACGATAAGGCTGCCGCCATAGCAAAGAAGGCCCATAAAGAAGGCTCCACGCTTAAGGCCGCTGCCATCGCACTCGGTGTCTCTGAAGAAGACTTTGCCAAGTGGGTCATTCCGATTCAGATGACTTATCCCACCTGAATTTCAGGAGGGATGAGTCATTGAGGGGATCTGTCTCAGAAATAATGGGTTGAGACAGACCCCCTTAATGAGGTTCAGAGACATCGTGTCTTACGTCTCACATCCTGCGCTTATAGCTCGGCATCCTGCCCCCCGTTATGCATATCTTTCGGTAGCCCATCCTTTGTCTCGATAGCTTTCCGGCTTCTTTTAGCCGAGTCTTACCGATGCCGGGAATAATAGGGGCAGAATGCCACCCGAAATTAACCGTCGCGCCTTTATTCAGTCAGCCGGAATGACCGGACTTGGACTTGCGTTCGGAACCCGATCACTCCTTGCAGAACCGATTGTAGGATCAATTCAAAAAGCCGCCAAGTCCGCGTCCAAGTCAAAAATGAGCTGTGCTTTCGGTTCAACAGTCGCAAACATCAGTGGAATTCCACTTGGCGGAATCGGTGCTGGCTCCATCGAATTGCGACCGGACGGCTACTTCGACGATTGGTTGATCTTCAATATGGGTGGCTGGTCGCCGGAACAACCATCAACCGAGCAGGGACCAACTCCATCAGTCGGGCCGGAAGGTTTGCAGTTCTTCATCCGAACTTCTCATGCCGGCAAGGTCAAGCTTCGACGACTGGGAATCCGAGAGGACCAGAACGATCTCTACTCTGTAAGTTACGCCCTCCCCGTTCAAGGAATCGAATTCGACGGTAAATTCCCCTTCGCCACATTGAAATATGTGGACGACTCGCTTCCAGTTTCAGTAACCGGCTTGGCATTTGCGCCAATCATTCCTTATGAAGCACAAACCAGCGGAACGCCTGGATTCACGATGGCCTTCAAGGTTCGAAACACTAGTCATGAAGATGTGACCGTCTCATTACTTGGCGCATTTGCCAATCCAATCGCTGTAGGTGCAACTGATCGCTCATTGACCAACGATCTGCACCAAGAAGGAGCATCCACATTCATTCACTTCACGACTGCGGCCCAAACGGGTCGCAAATCGTGTCACGGTTCGATGGCGTTTTCGGTCACGGGAGGCAAACAAAGCTTCATCCAAGGGACTTATCGGCGCTACTTGGGGAACGGGTTCTGGGGCGGCACCCGGGGATATGGATCTGCCCATTATTCGTACCTGCATCGCTATCAAGAATCGGGACACTTACCGTCGATTCCCAATTCAAAATCTCTTGATGATCTCCTCGTCGGGGCCGACGACGAAACGATTGATGCACTCAGTCTCCAAGACTTGCACGCCATCGTGAACCGCCTTCATCAGGATCCGATGTTTGCCGAATTTGTCAGCCGCATCGAAGCGATAGACCCTGCTCAGTTGAAAACCAAGGAGGGTCTTACCAACCTAGGGAAGCAGGTTCGTGATTACTTGAATTCTGCGTCTGGTAACACCCGAGAGCACTCCTCGTGGGGAGATGCAGCTCTGGAATCTACGATCACTCTCAAGCCCGGTGAAGAAAAAGAGGTTCGATTTGTCCTCTCCTGGTATTTCCCGAACCACTTCAGCAGCCTGGGGCCGAATCTAGGTCACCAGTATGAGCATTGGTTCAAAAATGCCTTGGAGGTCAATCAATTCTTAGTCCATGATCAAAAACGACACCGAGAAGCGACAATAGATTTTGCTGAGACTTTACTGAACACGAACATTGATCCCGAAGTAGCGTTCTCCTGGAGCGCTCAACTTACGACCATGATCAAATCCAGTTGGTGGTGTAAAGATGGTCGTTTTGCCATCTGGGAGGGTTTGGGATGTTGCGGCCTACACACCACTGACATCACCTACCAAGGCTCATTCCCAATCATCGCCCTTTTCCCAGACCTTCAGAAGCGACAGATCAACATGGGTGCGAGCTATCAGCGCCAAGATGGCAGGATTCCGCACTTCTTTGCGCCCGATCTGCTCCATGTAGACAACGGCTTTGACCGGGTAGACATGAATCCCCAGTATGTGATGATGGTCTGCCGAGATTATCTTTGGACAGGCGATCTGGAATTCGTCAAGAAGAACTGGTCGCATGTTGTCCGAGCGATGAATAACACTCAGAAGCTGGACGAAGACGGCGATGGCATCCCAGATAGCGATACCCGCCGAAACACCTACGACCAGTGGGATTTGGAAGGATCCCCCGCATACATCTGCAGTCTCTGGCTGGGTGCATTGAAATCTGCAATTCGCTTGGCAGAAGACTTGCAGGAAGCACAACAGGCCGAAACTTGGCGAGACCTACTGAAGAAGGCCACGAAGAGCTATGTAGACCGGCTTTGGAACGGCGAGTACTTTAACTTGTGGGTCAGTGAGCATGGCAAGGATGAATGCTGCATGAGTGATCAGCTAAGCGGCGAATGGTACACCGCGATGATGGGATTGGGACATGCGCTCCCCAAAGATAAGATATTACAAGCAGTAAAAGCAGTTCACCAACATAACTTCGACTACGAGTTTGGCCTTCGCAATGCGATGTACCCCAAGGGTCGGGCTCCCCGATTCAAGACCCATCAAAACTTCCAAGCTGCCGGGAACTGGACCGGTATTGAATATGCCAATGCTGCTTTGATGATCGAGTTGGGAATGATTGAGGAGGGGCTAGAAGTCGTTCGTTCGGTACACGATCGCTATCAAAGAACGGGTCGTCGATGGAATCACGTGGAATGCGGCGATCACTATTTCCGCGCTATGTCCAGTTGGACAACCCTCTTGGCTTTGACTGGCTTCAGCTTGGATGCTCCAAACCAGAGCGTCGCTCTCGACCCCAAGATTGAAGGGATAAGCGCACCTTGGTTTGCTCCAACGGGATATGGCGTGATCAATTCAAAGTCAGGAGTTATAGACCTTCATTGTCGAAAGGGAAGCTTGATGTTGAAGCAGGTCCGGCTTCGTGGTGAGCATCGTTCGGTGAAGGTGAGCTTGGGTGGGAAATTGGTAGCGACCACGATCAAGAGCGACCCGGAGCATCTCACGATTGATCTGAATCAGACAGTCGATTTAGTTACCGGTCAGAAGCTAAAGATCAATCTAAGCTGATTCAACACAACCGGCTTTGAAGTGGCTGCCACATAAGAAACCATATGAGGCAGCCCGATGTCATGGTCATGGTTGTTAGCCACTTCGTATCAGGGCTTGATGCGAGCTATAACCGTTCCGCCATGGCCCTTTTCAGTGGCAATGCTTTGAATGGTCCAGAGGTCGGTCAAGTTGTCCCCATCAATTACTGAGCCACTGTAATCTCCCCATGGACCACCAAGTGTCGCAGCTTTCCCTTCCGCAAGTTTCATGATTGGACGAAGTTTGCCACTGAGATCACCCACCTTTCGATAAGCACATCGGCCGGAGATGAACATGTTCTTGCCGGTCTCCTGGAATCCTACCAACAAGTCCTTGTGCTTGTTGACAGCAACGGTTGTTTGAATGTAGCTGGTGGTTGGACTGGCCAGTAAACCACTTTGAATGATCTTGCCATCTAGACGCACCTGATGCCACTGAATTCCAGCTCGGCCATCTACTTTGACGGTTTGTGAGAACCAGATATTGTTCCCTTGTTGAACGATGTTTTTGGGGTTTCGATCTCCTGAAGCGGTTTTGGCATCGGTGTCCTTCATTGGCGATTCCGGGGGCCAATCGAAATAGGGGAATCGATGATGGGCGCGCACAACCGAACTGACGTGCGGTGAACCGTTTCGATCTTCCGACACGGTTGTGATGATAATTTCATCATCGGTTAGGTCTACAAATCGCAGATCATCGCTGGCATCTTGGTTATAAACGGGTTGACCGAGACTCTTTCCAAAGTGGTAAACGGTCGCCGGTTTACCTTTCTTCACTTCGTCCATTTTCATCACGAAAGTCGGTTCGGGTCCACCAGGATAGGAGTATCCAACCCACTTTCGGCTATAACCGATGCCGCCACCATCAACTCCGTTGGTGGCAGAAACGGGATAAGTATTCCATGCCCCTCTTGGATCAGATGTTTCAGAGATCGAGATATTGACAGGCTTGACTTTTGGCTTATCCCAATAGACCCACATATCAAATCCGAATACGCGATTGTGGGGATCGAAAAACAACTTGGGATCGATACCGTTGTTAAATTCCGCCTGGGGAACGCCGTCCACATAGTTCCCCTGCTTGTCATAGATCACAATGCCACCGTTGGTTCCATGGAGAACATATCCTCCACCGACCGCAATCTGTGGATCAACCTGCCTATCGCCATCTGACGAACCATCAAACATCAATATTCCGTTTACCGTTCGAGGATTCCCACCTTGCATTCGCTTCTTGGCCTTGCCTCCCTTGTTGAAAGAGTCTTGGTGAATGGGAGTCACAATTTCGGTTCGATATGGAGTCAGTTCCTGCACGATTGGCAGTCGTATCGCAAGTGCGATCAAGAGTGAAATGGACATCACAATCAGACTATCGCATGGTCCTAAACTTCTGCTTAATGATTGGGTTCATGTGACTTCGCAATCTGTCAGCTTTTTAGGAAATTGGGTTTAAGGCACTTCACATACTTGGAACATGATGAACCGAAGTCACCTGTTTCCTTGGATGTTGACCAGCGCATTTGCTCTTTCCGTTGCGATGGGATCGACACCAAATTATGCCGTCCTTAAGAAGATTCCCTTAGGTGGCGACGGAGGTTGGGACTACCTGACTGCTGATTCTGCATCTCATCGTCTTTACCTCTCCCGTGGAACTCACGTTCAGGTTCTAGATACCCAAAGTGAGAAATTGGTTGGTGATATAGCGAATACTCCCGGCGTCCACGGTATCGCATTGAACAAGAAAATGGGTCTGGGATACACCAGCAACGGGCGCGAGAATTCCGTGACCGTATTTGATCTCAAAACGCTCAAAGAGACAGACCGAATTAAGATCGAAGGTCGAAATCCAGACGCGATCCTATTTGACAGCTCCACCAACAGAGTCTTCACCTTCAACGGCCAAAGCCAAGACGTTACGGCTATCGATGCCACGACGAACAAAGTCGTCGGCACCATCAAAGTGAATGGTAAACCGGAGTTTCCGCAGGCTGACGGCAAAGGCACAATCTTCGTGAACATCGAAGACACCAGTGAAGTTCAACAGATTGACGCCAAGAATCTCAAGGTCACCAAAACGTGGAAGATTGCACCCGCAGAGGGTCCTTCTGGCATGGCAATTGATGTCAAGGGCCATCGCATCTTCTCTGTCTGCGACGGTGCCATGGCCATTTCAGATACTCAAGCTGGCAAGCTTTTGCAGACGGTAAAAATCGGTGACGGACCCGATGCAGCAGCCTTTGACTCCGCTTATGGAGTCGCCTTAAGCTCCAATGGCGGCGATGGCACACTTTCCGTAGTGGCGAAGGGCAAGGACGGTACCTATCAAACCGTTCAGACCGTTACGACCCAGAAGGGTGCTCGGACAATGGCGCTTGATCCGAAGACCCATTTGATCTATCTGATTGATGCCGAATTTGGTCAGGCAGCTGCCGGTGCTCGACGACCTCCAATGAAGCCCAATTCAGCATTCTTAATCGTTGTCGGGCCTAAGTAAAGGTAGTATTGCTGTTTCCAGCCCCCTTTCCATTTGATCGGGAGAGGGGCTGGGTCAAATCAACTCGGTTCGAAACCTTGAGTTTTATTTCGCCGACCGGACATGTGCCTTCATCCATGGCTCAACGGCCTCGGCCCAGATGCGATAGCCCTTGGGAGTCGGGTGTAGAAAGTCACCCATCATCGTTCGAGCGATCGTGCCATCTGGCTCAAGGAATTTGGCGCCGATATCCATGAACGTGACGTTGCGTTGATGCCCCATGGGTTCTAACAACTTATTGACCTTGATGGCCTCCAAACGCCCCCCATCATCTGGCTTCTCCCCTCTTGGGATTATCGCAAGAAGAAGGATCTTAGCTCTTGGCTTCTTCTCTCGAATCTTGTCGACGATCGCCTGGACACCATCCCGAATCTGTTCCGGCGTATTGAGGAACAAGTTGTTCGTTCCAATCATAAGGGAAACAGCTTCGAGGGGCATATCGTCAATCTCACCCTGCTCCAGTCTCCAAAGCACATTCTCCGTTCTATCCCATCCAAAGCCAAGATCGACTGCATCTCGGGTTCCGTAGAATTCCTGCCAAACAGGCATCGGTTCGTTTAATCCGCGATCCAACGGAGGGCCGCCATAGAAGTGATTGATCGAATCACCTATAAATGCCAATCGGCAGGTGTGCTCCTTGCCGTACTTCACCGTCGCTGCAAACCGGGTAGCCCAATCGTAGGTTCGATAGTCGCGATCTTGAGTCACTGGTACAACTGCAGAGTTTGTCGGATCCAAGACGCTCTTTGGCCGTCGCCCCATCATCTTGGCCAGCGTAGGTTCCATTGCCATTGCCCACTTTCGGTATCCGAAAGCAAAAGGATGGAGAAGATCTGGCATCACATCAGTTGGAATCTCACCATTACTATCCAAAAACGCCTTGGCGATGTCCAGGTACTGAACGTGGTGTTTGGGTGCCCAACTCGAAAGTTCCAAGTTGATTTCACCGATCCTCTTTCGAGCCTCAGAGTCTGCCTTCTCCCGCGGGAATATGCCGAGGAGCAGAATCTTTGTCTTGGGTGAGATGCTATGCACCTTGTCGCAAACCGCTTCCACCCCTTGTGCTATTTCGGGGGAGCTGTTGCTGTGGACGTTATTCGTTCCAATCATAATGACCGCGACTTTGGGCTTATTCGCGCCAAGCTCATCGTGATCCAATCGCCAAAGGACATGCTGGGTTCGGTCTCCACTAAAGCCCAGATTCAGAGCATGATCTTGGCCGAAAAAGTAATCCCAGGAGTCCTTGCCTCGATTGTGGAAGTTCTCTCCTGTATCGGGATCGCCTCCAAAGGCATGGGTGATTGAGTCACCGATTAGGACCAGATTGGCATCACCACGCTTCGCGGTTTCAACGACTGCTTGATGGCGCTTGGCCCACCAATCGGCGGCAACAGGAACGGGAACAATCGCAGGATTTTGAAGGGCCACTGCGGCGAGGCCCAGCATAACTAAAGACACGCCCCATTATAAAGCTATTGGATTTTCTTTCGGAACACGATGGATTGATTCGGATCCAGCGTTATGGAACTTCCGAGGGTTAACTGGGTTCCAGAGACTTCATCGAAGATCACTCCAAATGCTTGAGGCAAGGCAGCTTGGATTTTGACCTTAGTTGGATTCACGATGACCCAGGTCAAGGCCACTTTGCTAGAACGGCTGAAAATTACCGTTTGGTCGGTTGAGAAATCGTTCAACCCGTACTCGGAATTCGGAATGGATTTCCCAACCCGTTGATAAGCATTAAGCAACTCGTGATTCGAGGTGAAATCCACCTTGGATCGACCGAATATCGGAATCTGTGAATTCCAACCAATTTCCTCGCCGGTATATAGCATCGGAAAACCGCCCGTGAATGCCGTGACAATAAACGCACCCAATGCTGCCTTATCCCCTCCAAACAGAGATGGAGCAGGCTTGTTCCATGCCGTCTCATCATGGTTGGTCACAAACCGAAACTGTCGATTCGAATCCTTCGTTGCTTGTCGAATGAATGCCTTGGGTGAGATCTTCTGTTGGAAAAGCGCCTGACACGCACCATAAGTCTTCCAATCGTAAAGACAATCAAATCCTGCCGATAGGAGGTCCCCACGATCTGCTTCCGCGACCAAAAACAAAGGCTTACGGGCTTGCTTGTGAAGTGTTCCTAATGCCTGCGTCCAGAACTCAACTGGTGGACCGATTGCATAGTCGCATCGGAAACCGTCGACTCGAAATCGTGCGACCCAATTCAGCATCGCCTCCGTCATCGCGGTTCGTAGCCCCTCAGAGCGAAAATCCAAAGCAGCCACATCTCTGTAATTCGTGCCTCTAGGCCAAATAATCGTTCCCGATTCATCCTTCTGATACCAGTCAGGATGGGCTTTGATCCATGGATTGTCCCAAGATGTGTGGTTGGCAACCCAATCCAAAAGAACCTTCATTCCCAGCTTATGAGCGTGATCGACCAAGTTCTTGAAGTCAGACTCCGATCCAAATTCGGGATTCACGGCAGTGTAATCTTGGACGCAGTAGGGAGATCCCAAATCACCTACTGACTTGAGTTTTCCAACTGGATAAATCGGCATCAGATAGAGACAGTCCACTCCGAGTGACTGGAGACGTTCAAGCCCTCTATCGGCACCTTTGAAGTTACCTTCCTGGCTAAATGCCCGAAAGTTGATCTCATAGATCAAGTGAGGTTTGACCTGCTGAGAAACGAGCACTGGTGCGAGGACGATCAACCTTTCACCCCACCCAGCTTGATCCCATCCACAAAAGTTCGTTGGGCCAAGAAGAACAGAACAACCAAAGGCAGTGTCATCACCACTGACATCGCCATCATTCTTCCCCAATCGCTCGAATACTGCCCTTGGAGACGGGCCAATCCTATCGCCAAGGTGTACTTCTCATCATCCATGAGATACAAAAGTGGACCGATAAAGTCGTTCCAAGCGTTGATGAAGCTGAACACGGCGACGACAGCCAAAGCAGCCTTACTCAAAGGCAAAACGATCGTTGCCCAAATTCTTAAGTCGGTCGCTCCATCGATGCGAGCAGCCTCCGTCAACGAGGCTGGGATCGTTCGATAGAACTGCCGAAGCATAAACACGAAGAATGCATTCCCACAAAATGCGGGCACCACCAATGGCAAAATTGTATTGATCCAACCGAGCCATTTAAAAGTCTGAAACAACGGAATCATCGTGACCTGCGCTGGCAGCATCATCGTGGCAAGCATTGCCCAAAACACGACTTCCCTACCTTTCCAAGGGATACATGCCAACCCGTATGCCGCCAGCGAACAGCTCACTGTCGTGCCTAATACGACCAGGAAACAAATCACGAGTGTGTTACGGAGCATTCTAAAGAACGGAAACGCCTTGAAACCCTCTGAGTAGTTGGACCATTCCAAATGAGGTGTGAGATGAATTTCACTCGGCAAAACAGTGATCTTCTGACCTTTTGCGCTTCCAGCAATTATTTCAACGACCTGGCGGTCCCCTTTCCTTTCGACGGGCTTAACCTGAACCACATCCCCATTGAAAACAATCGTTGAGGCTTTGGGAATCAAGTCAAATTCTGATTTACCAACCTGATCTTCCGTTTTCAGGGAGGTACTTACCTGCCAAAGAAACGGCAGAGCGAACATGGTCGCAAACAGGACCAAGATGAAGAATCCGATGAGACGAGGAGTACGGTTTCTCATTGTTCGTATTGCACGTGCTTCATGCTAGACCTCATAACGATGATCGTGGCGGACATGATGATGGCAAACAGGACCCATGCCATTGCGGATGCATAGCCCAGTCGAAACTCAGTAAATGCGCTGTTGAAGAGATGGAGGCAATAGAACAGAGTGCTGTCCCAAGGACCGCCCTTTGTCATGACAAAGGCTCTGGCAAACTCTTGAAATCCACCAATCAGTCCCATCACTCCCGTAAACAGCAATACAGGCGAGATCATTGGAATCGTCACATTCTTAAACCGTTGAACAGGCGAAGCACCATCCAGTTCCGCGGCTTCAAACAGTTCGCCTGGAACATCCTTGAGCGCGGCCAAATACATTACCGCACCACCGCCTGCCCCCCAAAGTGACATTAAGATCAACCCAGGCATCGCCCAATGTTCGTCCGTTATCCAGCCAGGAAGCCAATGGTCAGTAACCCCTATCGCCTTCAAGAAAGTATTCACCAGTCCCTGTTGGGGATTGAGCAGGCGAATCCAGAGGACGGAATTGGCAACCAGAGGCACCACTGTCGGCAAGAAAAACAAAGTTCGAAAAACCTTGATGCCCGCAACTTTCTGATTCAGAAGCAGTGCCAATCCCAACCCAACCGCCATGCCAGACGGGATAGCAAAAAGGACATACGTGAACGTGTTTCGCACTGAGTGCCAAAACCGATCATCACGAGCAAGCTCCACGTAGTTTGCAGTACCGACGAACTTGGGTGGATCCAGAATCGGGTAGTTGCAAAGGCTAAACCAAAAAGACGCCACTACTGGCACGACGGTAAACGCCAAGATGCCCACGATTAGCGGCATACAGAACATGATTCCGGTGAAGGTCCGCGACTTCATGGTTGAGCTCCATCGTGATGAGCAAGCTCATCTTGGACAGAATTGAGTCTCTTTGTCACGTCCAGCCGTACCTGTGCCAACGCCTCCGCCGGGGACTTGCCTCCATACAGAACTTCATCCATGCCACGACCGATACGCTGCATGTAATAGCCCTGAACCGGCATCAATGTACGGACATGCTTCGAGTTGGCCAAGATCTTATAAAACACCCCTCGAACTGGATCTGACTTAATCTTTTCAAAGTACGGAGCCTTTGCATAGGCTGGAAACTGTTCGAGGTCGATTCCCTCAATGTCGGTTGCCTCTTTGGATGTACACATCCACTTGATAAACTCAAATGCCTCTGGCCGGACTTTTCGATTTCTGGGGACTGCTAAGGACCACCCACCAATCCATCCGTTCGGATATTCACCATCGGGTGGGGCTGGTATGAGACCGATACCGATATCCATCGTCGGTGCGTATTTCTTCAGGTCTTTGATTTGAGAAACGTGAAGAAGGCGCATCGCGGCTTTGCCCGAATAGAAAGGATCATTACCAATGCCAACCACTTGGTTCGTGAACGCCGCAACCTTTCTGACATCGTATTTCTTTCCGAATTTGGCCATCCATTCTAACGCTTGCACAACTTTGGGATCATCAGCGGTTACCGTTCCCAGAGGATGCTGAGCATCTGGTGGCTGATACAGGTTCCCACCGAACGCGTATCCCCACGTAAAGAGCGAGTTCGCCCCTTCCCATTCCCACGGGTTGATTCCCAGAATGTCGATATTGCCTTGCTCCGAACGCTTGGTGAGCCGATCGCAGGCGGCATCTAGTTCGGCAATGGTTCGAGGAGGCTTCTCTGGATCTAGTCCAGCCTTTCTAAAAAGGTCTTTGTTCCACAGGAATGCAAAATTCGGATCGGCACCCCAAGGTAGGGCATAAACATGATTCCGAAAGGTGCTCTCCTGCCAACGAGGCTTCCAGAAATCATTCTCTGTGAGTCCACTCTTGGTGAAGGCATCCGTCAAGTCTGCCAAGGCACCTCGCGCAGCCCATTCGGAAAGCTGTTGCCCATCCACAAATGTCACGTCCGGACCAACTCCACCGGCAATTGCCAAGAACAGCTTCTGACTACTGGTCAAGTCGTTGGAAGCGTACGACATCTTAACCTTGATACCGGGATGAGAGCGCTCGAAGGCAACGACCATCTTGTCCAACGCGGCCTGGTCCGATGCGCCAAACGGCTGCCAGACAGTAATGACGTTTGGTTCAGGTTCAGGTGGTTTCAGGCACCCAGAAACGCAAATTGGCAGAACGGCTAGCGCGAACAATCGATGCTTTTTGCGATATGAGGATGGTTTGGTTCGCATCGTTGCGTCAAGAGCCGCATTGGCCAGTCATCCATTCTAGCTGTCAGATTCTCTCGCGTCAAACGAATTGTTTCTACCTTGTCCGTCTAGTACGATAATGTCATGGGCCCATCCCTGATTCTTCTCGCAGTTTTGGCACCGCTCATCTTGCCTCAGGTACCCAACAGGCCGATTTTGAAACTCTGGCCAAAGCAGAACCCAGATGGATGGCATCGGACCGATCAAGAGGTCACAGAGTACGTGACAGACTCGAAGTATCTGCTTGTCAAGCAAGTTTCAGAACCCACATTGGAGTTCTTCCCTGCAAAAGGAGCCTTACCCAACGCCCCCACCGTCATCATTTGCCCCGGTGGCGGGTACTTCGTGGAAGCGATTGAACACGAGGGCTGGGAAATCGCCCAAAGGCTCAATCTTGCTGGAGTTCACGCAGCAGTTCTCAAATATAGGTTGCCCAATCGCGATCAGGATAAGCCATTGCATAAGGTTGTCCTGCAAGACATTCAACGCGCAATCCGACTATTGCGTAGCAAAGCGTCTGAATTCGGCATCAATGCCAACCGAGTAGGCCTATTGGGATTTTCTGCTGGCGGCCATGCGGCCGCAATTACGAGTACAACCTCAGTCCCCACTTATGATTCAGTCGACAGGGCCGATCTACTCAAGTTCAGACCGGACTTTACTGCGCTAATCTATCCGGCCTACTTGAACAAACCGGAAACAGTCCAATTGGCACCAGAATTCAAATTCAACGATCAAGTTCCCGGATCTTTCATTGTTCAAGCGATGGACGATCCCCTCTTGATAGATGGGGCCCTGGCATGGACACATATGTGTAGGGAGCATAAGATTCCTGTTGAACTTCACGTATATCCCCATGGCGGCCATGGATATGGTTTACGTAGTCACGAACCCGGTCTGGAATCCTGGCCAGATTTGTTGATATCCTGGTTGAAAAGGCTGTAGGAATTTGACTTTTAAATAGGTTTAGCTTCCATTTGCCCATACGTATAGCAAGAGCCAACGGCTATGCCTTCAGGCTACACGAGGGTGTTTGGTAAGTACCAGGACACCTGCTATCTTGTCGATTTCATTTAGAAACAGTTCGGGGTGTCAAACCATAGAATCGGCTCAATACGCCCATGCATGTTTACTGGCATGACGCCAAATTGCTCACAAGTTGTCCATAAAATGGGATCAGAAACCCATAGAATAGAAGTCTAGCTATAGGGTGGGATCCCGATCCTGGATGTTTTCATGAATTCACGTTTGGCTTTTGTATCGTCCATAGCCTTGCTGCTGACCGCTTGCGCAACTGCTCAGCAACCTGTCATTAAGTGGTCACCCCTTAAGATGGAGGTTCCACGACTGTCACGGCTGGCAATCCCACTGCGACCCAAACCGAAAGCAGACTTGCTGAGCCTGTCCATTGGAATTCCCTTGCGGGATGCTGAGGGACTAAAACATTTCGTAGACGCCGTTTCTAATCCGAAGAGTCCAAACTACCGACAATTCATCTCTCCAGAAGCCGTTGGGCAACGTTTTGGGCAGCCCATATCCCATGTTGAACAGATCAAGAATTACTTGTCCTCGCAAGGAATCAAGATTAAGCTCATTGCTAAAAACCGACTGTCAATTCTGGCTGAAGCAACCGTAGCTCAAGCTGAAATTGCCTTCCATACGTCGATCGTCGAATACGACGCGTATTCAAAGGATTCTGCCAATCCTCAAAAACGGTTTGGATTCACGAATTCTCCCAGTCTTCCCTCGACCATTGCTCCTTATGTAAGTGTCATCGGTGGCTTGGAGAATTTCTTGCGGCCAAAGCACCATGGGACATTAACCTACGATCAGCTGAGAACACTCTATAACGATGTCCCACTTTACAGTGCTGGACTTCAAGGACAGGGACGAACAGTCGCGATCTCTAATTGGGACGGATACCGACTCTCCAATATTCAACTCCAATATAGCCACTTCAATTTGCCGATCCCGAGTGGAGGAATTGGTTCAAACGTTTCGGTGGTCTCCATCGGGAACCAGGATGGTAACACCTCGACAGCACAAGGTGAAGGAGATATCGATATTCAGTGCGTGCTGGGTGCAGCACCCTTATGTAATTTGATCATTTACGACAATGCCACTCAATCGGACTTAGTTGCCGTCCTCACGCAAGAACTGAACGACAACAAAGCAGATTTGATTTCAGAGAGCTATGGTTGGGCGACTGATGGCTACAACACATTGTTTGAACAAGTTCATCAGCTGCATCTATCCATGTCCGCCCAAGGAATCACTTATCTTTGTGCTTCTGGTGACACTGGAACGAGTGGAGTTTCTTCCTATCAGTATCCGGACGAGGATCCAGATGTTTTAACCGTCGGAGGAACTTCGGTTAGCGTAACCAATGCGGGTAATCGCGTTTCTGAAGTCGTCTGGAACGATAGTTCAGGAGCAGGTGGCGGTGGATATTCCCAAACCATTGAGACCTTCAATGTTTTGCCTTCCTACCAGAAGGGAACCGGCGTGCCTACCAATATTCCCCGCCGACTTGCTCCTGACATCAGCTTAGATGCCGACCCCTATACTGGATATCAGATCTACGTATCAGGCTCATTATTCCTCGGATATGGCGGCACAAGCTGTGCTTCTCCCTTGGCGGCTGGATCTTTGGCATTAGTTGAACAACAGTTAATCGCCAAAGGTGCCCTCTCTAAAGACAAAAACGGCAACCAACGCATGGGGCGGATTAACGACTTGATCTACTCCTTCAACGGCGACCCAACTGTTTTCTTTGATGTCGTATCCGGCAATAACGGAACATTGCTGAATAACAGCTCATCTGATGCGGTCCCAGGTTGGGACACCGCTTCAGGGTGGGGCTGCCCCAACTTTAACGGGATCATTAACAAGATATTGAGCATCCCATCTCCCAGTGGTTTAACGCTCAACCCGACGACAGTCATTGGCGGATCAGCTTCTACTGGCACCGTGACTCTTAGCCAACCTGCGCCATCCGGCGGAGCCATCATCAATTTGACAACCGATGACGTGTCTGCATCGGTTCCATCCACCGTTACTGTTGCAGCTGGAGCATCATCAGCAACATTTACGGTCAGCACAGTCGGAATCAATGCATCCACAAACGTCACGATCACAGCATCAGCGGCAGGGGGCAGCGCATCAGCGATTTTGACGATCAACCCAATCCAGATCACCGCACTGGCAATCAATCAGACACCCGTTGTTGGCGGGAATCAGACCACAGGAACGGTCACTCTCAATGGTCCAGCACCCTTAGGAGGCATGGGCATTGCTCTCACGTCATCGAACAGCGCTGCCACAGTACCACTCAACATTGAAGTCCCTGCCGGTCAAACAACCGGTAACTTCACCATCAATACAACGGGAGTAGTAACAGCCACAACTGTTTCGATTTCTGGATCCGATGGGAGCAACACCGTGTCCGCGAACCTGGTTGTCAATCCTGCTTCACTAGCCGCACTATCGGTTTCCCCAAGCGCCGTCCCCGGCGGTGTTAGTGCAACCGGAACGGTTACGCTCAATGGGGTCGCTGGCTCCAGTGGTATTTCCGTGGGTCTCAGTTCCAGTTCTGGTATTGCTCAAGTTCCGACAACCGTAATGGTGCCAGCCGGTGCAAGCTCAACCACCTTTACGGTCACAACAAGTGTCGTTCAGAACTCAACAATCGTGACTCTTACAGCAACCCAGGGTGGTAATAACTTCAAGGCCCCACTTACGGTTGGACCAGTCACTCTTTCAGGGCTTTCCATCTCGCCAACCAACATACAAGGTGGATCCAGTGCAACAGGAACGGTCAACCTTTCTGGTCCAGCTCCGAATGGAGGGTTGGCCATTAGCCTGGTTTCCTCTGATCTCAGCACATCAGTTCCCAACTCAGTCACGGTAGCCGCAGGTTCAACCTCGGCAACATTCAACGTCACCACCAATCCTGTTTCTGTTTCAACCTCCGTCAGCATTACTGCGACCCAAGGAACCAATACTCAAAAAGCCTCGATTACAGTGACCCCAGCAATTCTGACCTCACTTACCCTTTCACCCAGTTCCGTGATTGGAGGGACAAAATCGACGGGTATGGTCACCCTCTCAGGTTTGGCGGGTCCATCCGGAAGCACGATCAGCCTTAGCAGTAACTCGGCCATTGCAACTCCTCCGGTTACTGTAATGGTCCCCGCTGGACAGTCGACCGCATCATTCCAAGTCACCACATCTGCCGTATCGAGTGCATCCACTGCCTCAATCACGGCAAATTTGGGATCGGCCAACCTAAGTTCTTTATTAACAATCACTCCGGCAAACATCACCGGTCTCAATCTCATTCCAAACGCCGTTGTCGGCGGGTTTGCAAGTACCGGAACAGTGTTTTTAAACGGTCAAGCTCCTTCTGGAGGCGTTTTGGTCAACCTCAGTTCAAATTCTGGGATTGCGACCGTGCCCACTACAGTTACGGTCCAAGCAGGTCAGACTTCAACGTCGTTTACCGTAGCCACAACTGCAGTAACGAACGATACTCCAGTGACCATCTCAGCCAACCAGGGTGGCACTACGTTGACTGCCACTCTAACCGTTCAGATCCCAATACTGGGGAGCCTATCTTTGTCTCCATCCAGCGTCATTGGTGGTAACAGCGCAACAGGAACTATCTCCTTGGTTCGAGCAGCCCCAGATGGCGGACTGATCGTCAACTTGAGCTCTGACAACTTACTGGCGACGGTTGCCACAACACTCACTATTCCGGCTGGAAGTAACTCCGGAACGTTTGTGATTCACACCAGTGGGACACAGTCCGCGACGACAGCCAATATCAGCATGTCCGGTCAAGGGGTCACTCGAACAGCAGCTCTTACGATTAATCCTGCGACTTTATCAACCTTGACAGTCTCTCCATCCAATGTTCAAGGAGGGCAATCAACCAGTGGGACTGTAACCCTCTCTGGTCAGGCACCATCGACTGGAGTAGTCGTAAACCTGTCTTCGTCCAGTTCCTCCGCAACCGTGCCTGCTTCCGTCAAGATCGCAGCTGGAGCTTCTCAAGCGGTGTTTTCAGTTACTACCAAGCCAGTTCCGAAGTCCATTACCGTAACACTCACCGCAAAGTTAGGCGGCCAGGTTCAGTCGGCGCCTTGTACGATCAATGCGACCGGCGTCCAAGGCATAACCTTCACGAACAATAATTTTGTAGGAGGTTCTTCTGCAACAACCGTCGGAACAGTGGTTCTAACTGGACCAGCACCAGTTGGCGGTTCTACAGTCCAGCTCAAATCCAGCAACCCCAAAGTTATCGCGATTCCGTCTACTGTGAAGGTTCCAGCTGGAGCATCGAGTGCAACCATATCGGTGACCCACTTCGCAGTAACCACATCTACAACGGTATCCATCCAGGGGACATTAGATGTTACGACTTCAACTGCCTACTTGACCGTCAACCCATTCCTTGCTAGTACCGTCGTTTTAACGCCCAATTCAGTTCAAGGTGGCTCAACGGCCAGTGGATCAGTGACGCTCAACGCAGTTGTTGGTCGGGGTTCTGCACCAATTCAGGTTAAGTTGAGTTCCAACTTAAGCGTTGCATCTGTTCCCGCGACCGTTCTGGTCACGAGTGGCAGTTCGGTCGGCAAATTCGCAGTCACAACGAAGGCGGTTCCATCCGATACCCAAGCCACAATTAGTGCTTCATTGAATTCAAGCAGCACGCAAGCAACGCTGACTGTCCGTGCACCTGTGTTGACCAACTTTGTCATTAGCCCAGCGTCAGTCAAAGGCAGTTCCCAAAATATCGTGACGGGTCTCGTCTCGATCTCAGGTCCAGCACCACTTGGCGGGCTTACGATCGCCTTAAGCAGTTCCAATCCCAGTGCGGCTCAATCACCAGCGAGCATCACCATTCCCAGTGGAAAGTCATCCGGAACTTTCCGTATCAGTCACACCAGTGTCTCGTCGACACAATCGGCGACAATATCCAGTGTCCTGAATGGAATCACAAAAACAGCCTCTCTGACGGTTACTCCCTGATTTTCCTTCCGATTCCTAACAAAGATAAAGCAAGATGATAATAATGAATCGCTCCGCACACCTGGGTCCAAGCCGCTGGCTTCAAAGTATTGCCGGTAAGCACTCCAGTCAATTGATCAAGACGGCTACCGCATTGATCGGCTTGATTCCTGTGGTAGCCCATGCACAATTGGGCAGTACTGCTTGGCCAAAGTATCGGGGCAATTTGGTGAATTCAGGTCAATCTGCCAATTGGGGCGCATCCAGTGCGTTGAACTGGGTCAAGAAATTCAGCTTCTCAACCTTCTCAGACTCCATTGCATTGGGATCGGATGGAACGATCTATGTCGGGGGGGCCGATGGTAAGGTTTCAGCTGTCAACCCATCTGACGGATCAACAAAATGGTCTTTCACTACTGGCGGTGAAGTGGATGCATCCCCTGCGGTAGCTAAGGATGGAACAGTTTATGTCGGATCGGGAGACGGTGTATTTTATGCTCTGGATCCGGCAACTGGCATCCTCAAATGGAGCTATCCGACCAAGGGCCAAATATTGTCCTCACCAACGATAGATAGCAACGGCAATATCTACTTTGGCTCCGCTGACGGCAATCTGTATGCGCTGAATAACACCGGCGGTTTACTGTGGTCATTCGCTTCTTCGATTGCGGGTAGAGGCTTCGCAAGCTCTCCGGCAATTGGACCAGATGGAACGCTCTATGTTGGCTGCCAAGACAACATGCTTTACGCCATCAATCCTACAACCAAAAAGATGGTTTGGTCCTATCCGACCAATGGATGGGTCATGTCGTCCCCGGCAGTAGGTTCAAATGGAATGGTCTACTTTGGATCCGAGGACTTCAATGTTTATGCTTTGGATGCTGCAACGGGAACTAAAAAGTGGGTTGCCAGCACCAACGACATCGTTGATGCATCGCCAGCGATCGGTGCCGACGGAACGGTGTATATAGGTTCCGGAGATAATGTTTTTTATGCTCTGGATGGCACCACGGGAGCCACCAAATGGTCTTATTTGACCAGCAGTTCGATTTACTCTTCTGCCGTAATTGGATCAGACGGCACGATCTACATCGGATCTTGGGACAACAACGTTTACGCATTCAGTTCAAAGAGCCATCAGGTGTTGTGGCAGTACCAAACAGGCAATTCGATCGTCGCATCACCGATCTTGGCCGCTGACGGAACTTTATACATTGAGAGTAGTGACAACAACCTCTATTCGTTCAAATCAAATTACATTGCTCCGGCGATAACGAGTCTCACATTAAATCCAAGCAGTGTAGGTGGGGGCTCGCCTACTACTGGAACGATTACACTTAATGGACCCAACAATGGCACCCAGGGCATCGTCATCAATCTAGCGAGCGACAGTACCAACGCCACTGTGCCCCAAACGGTCACCGTTGTCCCTGGACAATCAACCGCAACTTTCCAAGTCACGACAACCTCAGTTCCGTCTCCGACCACGGTCAATATAACGGCTACCCTTGGGGCTTCCAGTGCGAAAGCAACTCTTACGATCACAACTGCTGTCCTATCCAGCGTGACAGTTAATCCTTCCACCGTTGTGGGTGGCTCACCGTCCACCGGAACGGTTTCTCTCAGCGGTAACGCACCTTCTGGTGGAGTCACAATCGCATTGGGCTCATCGAATAGCGCGGCTGCATCAGTTCCTTCGAGCGTCACGATTCCGCAAGGAAGTGCAAGTGCCACGTTCAACATCACGACGTCGGTTGTTGCGTCCACTACCTTTGTCAGCATCCAAGCCTCGCTCAATGGTTTCACTCAGAGCGCAGCACTAACCGTACAAAGCCCACTGTTACAAAGTGTGTCTTTGTCCCCGACCACCATCGTAGGTGGCAATATGTCAACCGGTACTGTGACCCTAAGTCGAGCTGCTCCATCTGGCGGGACAACGATCTCGCTAACCGCAGACAATGCAGCCGGTACTGTTCCGTCTACAGTAACCGTTCCAGCCAACGCCACAACGGCCACGTTCAATATAACAACGGGGGGCGTAGCATCCTCCACCACCGTCAACGTCATCGCTACCCTGTCTGGCTTCAGTCAATCCGCACCTTTGACGGTGACTCCAGCTGCACTTACAAACTTGACCATCAATCCCAGTTCAGTGGGTGGTGGCTCACCGGTTACAGGAACTGTAACCCTCAACGGTTTTGCTCCCTCAAGTGGAGACTCGGTTACCCTCAGCTCCAACTCAGCAAATGCGACGGTACCGACATCGGTTACCATCCCAAGTGGAAGCAATCAGGCCACGTTCACTATCAACACGAAGGTAGTTACCAAGTCAACGACGGCAACTATCAAGGCAACATTGGGAACAGCTACTCAGAGTTTTGACCTGGCAATCAATCCCGCCTCAGTTGGTTCCGTTTCAATCACGCCAAGCCCAGTGGTCGGTGGGTCAACGACTGTAGTGAACTGTAAAGTCACCCTAAATGGCCTTGCTCCCACGGGCGGACTTACCGTCACCCTCAAGAGTTCTAATACAAAGGTTGCAACCGTTCCCGCTTCTGTAAAGATCGCCGCTGGAGCCGGTTCCGGCACCGTAGTTGTAACTCACTTGGTTGTGGCTTCTGTTCAAAATATCACCGTAACCGCGACAGCAGGAAGCTCAAGCCAATCAAGCAGCCTTGAAGTTGATCCGCTGATGGTGACTTCTCTCACCATGTCACCATCCTCGGTGGCAGGTGGAGCCAGTTCCAGCGGAACAATCACATTGAACGCTCAGCCCAAAGCTGCAACCGTCATTAAACTAACCTCAAGCTCGTCATCGATTGTCGTGCCAAGTACGGTATCCGTAGCCGCAAAATCAACCACCGGAAAGTTCACTGCAACGACCAAGGCAGTCGGCAACCAAACAATAGCGACGATCACTGCAACTTTGGGATCAAGCTCAGCAACTGCATCGTTGACGGTAACACCACCGGTGCTTGTCTCAATAACGATTAATCCGGCCACTGTTAAAGGGTCTGCATTGAATCCAGTCAAGGGTCAAATAACGATTAGTGGACCGGCTCCAACTGGAGGGCTGGTTGTTCAATTAAGCAGTAGCGTCCCCAGTGCAGCCTCTGCTCCTGCTACAGTGACAATCCCCACGGGCAAGTCCGTTGCAGGATTCATCGTTACCCACAAGGCTGTAACGACTTCAACACCCGTAACATTTACGGCGACATTGAATTCTAAAACGGCAACAACCATCTTAACGGTCACTCCCTGACCATTACTCACCATCGGCTTGGAGCTCCCGAAAAGCTCCAAGCCATGGCTCATATCGCTTCCAGCGAGCGACAGAAGACTGATACACAGGCTGCCTCACTTGCCACTTGCTGAAGGTCACGACCGTTCGATCCCCCTTGTCTGGGCTCAAGCACCTTTCATCCCACTCAAGATTCAAGTACTCGATGAGGCGACGGGTTTCCGCCTCCCGATCAGTGACCAACCGCTCATATTGCACATTGTGAATGGTGCCTTCGGGAAACAATCGATCCCAATGCCGCATCGAACGTTGATAGGATTGGTAATTCGCGACTATCCTCGCCTTGCTGTTCCCGCCAAATTCGGAAGCGACGAACGGACGCATATAGATTGATAGTGCGGTATCGATCGGATGCCGACGAGCATGGATGAACTTGGCGCGTGGGAAAGCCAACCAGAGCAGGCCAAGAAACATGTAGTTGGTCGGGAACTTATCCGTGACTCTTGGCTTGTCGCCTCCGATCTGGGATAGGTAGTGATCGTATCGGAGTGCAATCTCCTTCAGCCTATTGGGATCAAATTCACCCGTTTGTAGACTAAGTATCCTTCGGCCACGATCACGCCAAAAGCTCAATTCTCCGCCAGCCTCAATTCGTGGATGACGAGACAGAATCTGCTCAATCAAGGTCGTGCCAGATCTGGGCATACCAAAAATGAAAACTGGACGCTCACTCAGAGACCCAAGGTCTTTTGCCATATCGATCATGGAAGAATCTATGAGTTGGATCAATCGGTCTGTGCGTTGAACAAATCGCTCCGCGAGTAGCTCCTGTTCTTGATCGATCGAACTCGAATCAGGTTCATTTGCACACACCAAGTGGGACATCGCCTTTTCGTAATTCCCAAGATCATCAAAGAGCTTGCCCAGCGCGTAATGAAGGTATTGACTCTCTGCCTTCGAAAGACCTGTATCTTCAAAATGGTTGATGGCAAATTCGAAACGAGCCAGATCTTCTTTGCTTTGCTTTCGATTGTTCACGAGAACGTAATATGCGAAGCCCTGCAACGGTTGTAACTGAATTGATTGCAGTAGGACTCGTTCCGCCTCGGGAAACTTCCCAAGATCTTGAAGTCGGCTGCCTTTAAGGGCAAGTAAGAAGGCAGAATTGGGCTCATCAGCAATCGCGGATTCAAGTGGTTCCATTGCTCCATCCCCCAAAACTGATTGGATTCTTGCCGCATTCAGAACTCGCTGTACCGCAGCTGAATTTGGAAGGAGTTTTGCGGATTGCTCAGCAGCCTCGATCGCTTCACCCAGTTGGTGATTGGACAGCAGAGAACGGGCCATGTGAAGGTACGAGGCCCCCATCCCTGGATTGATCCTAATTGCATCTCGATACGATCGGATGGCATTTTCAAACTGTTCGTCCCTTTGATAGGCAACCCCAAGGTTGTGATACGCACCCGCCATTTGTGGCTCGATCTCAACCGCCTTTCGGAAGGCTAGGATCGCATCCTCATCGAGGCCTGCACCCAGGCAAGCCAATCCCAAAGCGGCATGGGCCTGAGCGTCTGAAGGAGTGGCGGCGATAGCCTTCCGCCCCATCCCTACCGCTTCCATACCGTTACCTTGCCCTACAAGCAAGGATGTCAACCAACGGAGTGCAATCGGTTGGTTCGGCATAATCCTTAGAGCTTTTTGCAAGAGTGCCTCCGCTTCGACCCGTTGACCATGGGCAGCAGCGAGACCGCCAAGTCCCACCAATGCTTCGACATTATCCGGCTCAGAATCCAAAACCTCCGCATAACAGCGAAACGCCAATTCCGGCCGATTTTTGGTCTCCGCTTCCCGAGCGGAGCGAAGCAGTTCAGAAGTTCGGTGAGTCATTCAGTGTGAAGAAAAAAGCAAGGTTTAGACTAATAAAAACGGAACCGGGATCATCTTGTTAAAAGTGCCCCAATAATCCCAAATCAGCTTGGTGAGTGGGTGCTAACTATCTTACAATACACGGGTCGATTTGGCCTTTCGACTAGTTACTGATATGTTTAGCCGATCTACCTCCACGCTCGCACTGTCCATGTTGATGGGTATTGAATTGGCCTCTGCAGGAAGCCCTCATCCTCCCAAATACATGTCGACTGATGGGATGAAAGATGTTTACGCCCGACGGTTGCTGGTTAAGGTCAACGGAGCGAACAAAGCAAGAGGACAAGCAGCTTCATTAACCAAGGAGCAGTTAACTCGCTTCTCAGCTCGAATTCCAGGAGCCAAATTCCTGAAGGGATTGGATTTCGGCGGATGGACTCTGTGGGAGATTCCGTCCAATGTCAATCCTAGAACGGCTTGGACTGCATTTAGGCAGGACAGGGACGTTATTTGTTCCGAGCCAGTTAATCGTGTCTATCCAGTCACCCTTCCTGTTCCCAACGATGCTGACTGGAGTTACGTTGAGACCAGCTCTACCTTCGTTCTAAACCTTGGCGGCGGATTATCCAGTGGAAGCGGTGGAAAGAGTCTGAGTGGATTCCGCCGTCTTTGGAATCTTTGGGATATCAATGCTGTAACGGATGACACCGGTGGCGTTGTTTCTGGAGGTTGGGCAATTTATCCAGGTCAATGGTACACCGCGGCTAATAAGCCTACCGACTGCCCGATCATCGCCATCGTCGATACTGGACTAGACATGGACCATCCAGACTTCATCAATGCGGGTGGAACGGGAACTGACGTCTCGAAAGGAGGACAGCTCATGAAATCGCTGAGTGCCTATTTTCAGAATGGTCAGGTTGTCCCCGGAGGCGATCCAACTGATTTGAACGGACATGGAACTCATGTCGCAGGCATCGCATTAGCCGCCGGAAACAATGGTAGCTTCTCCAACGATGGAGTAATTGGCGTGGGTTATAACAGCCGAGGCGCGATTCTTCGTGTCTTCGATGCCCAAGGGAACGCGAGCGACATCGACGCAGCTGCTGCCATCAAATATGCGGCCGATAAAGGAATCCCAATTATCAGTCTCTCGCTGGGTACGACCAGCTACTCTCAGCTCTTCCAAGACGCTGTAACCTACGCAACTCAGAAAGGCAGTTTAGTGATCGCTGCCGGTAACGAAAGTGGTTCAGGCGGAGGTAACTTGGGTCCGATATATCCCGCCGGATGCAGTGGTGCCTTGGGAGTCACAGCCAATGCACCGGGTCTTACACAGGCCAGCGACTACTATGCAGGATATGGCAACTATGTGGGAATCGCTGCTCCTGGCGGTGATTTACTTACGGTCAGTACCACTGAGCAACTTCTTCAATACGTGTTTTCGACAGGTTGCCGTTACCCGTGCGCCCTAAGTCAAGATGCCGCGGTTTACCCGCCCTATACGCTCAATTACACCTATCTTGTTGGGACGTCGATGGCTTGCCCCCACGTATCGGGCGCGGCAGGCTTGTTCTACGGACAAAACAATCTGCACCAGTCGGATGGGTTCGCCAACCTTAAGGCATTTCAAGCCCTTCAGCAGAGCAGCATGGCCACCAATGGATCCACCAATGGAGGATGGCAACCGACACAGGGCTTTGGCTCGCTTGATGTTCAAGGTCTGCTACAAATTGGAACGAATTCAAATCCCAGAGGTGCAACAGTCGGCGATGTGACCGGCATTGTCTACTACGGCGGGACGCCTGTTCCGAATGCCAAGCTAACGGCGACAATGGTGACGCCTCCCTATACATCGTTCGTCAGTACAACTTTTGCGGATGGCACGTATCGCTTCGACAGTTTCCCGCCTGGAATCTACGATGTAACTGCAAACCCGTTTGGATCTGCAAAGACGAAACGTGTGCAAGTCACAGCAGGTTGTGACATGCCTGGTGTGGACTTCTTTACTGGACCCGCCGTAGCCGATCCAACTCCGCCTACAATTGCCCGGTTCAAGTACTTGGGAGGCAATAGCTCAAGTCTCAGCTTCGATCAGTGGGCATATGACACCGAGACTGAAATCGACTCTGCTGTGTATCAGATTGGTACCACACCGAACGGATCCAACATTGTTCCCCCTCAGATCATTCTTCCAGGAAACACTCGGGTGAACATCAGCGGCCTGAATCTACCCAATCACTACTTCGTAACTTTTAACTACACCAACGGTGTGGGCAGTGTGAGTCGGGGTGTCCGGGCTGTGACCTCGAATAGCCAAGATGCCAACGTCATGGACAGCATTCCAACGACTGATAAACTCAACAGTCATTTGTTGCTAAAGGCTGGTGCGACTGGCAACAACGCTGTTGGCTACCTTTCGATTGACTTAACTCATATTCCTACCAACATAGCGGATGCTCGAGTCACACTTACTGGTGGTGCCGTCGGATCGCCGGTACCGATTGGAGTCTATGGCACAAGCAACTCAAATTGGAGCGAGATAGGTCTCAATTGGAACAATGGACCTGCTATCAGCAGCACAGTTGTCGATGAGCAAACGGTAAGCACCCAAGGTAACTACACCTGGAACATCACTTCTCTGGTTAAAGCAGCCAAACTAGCTGGTTCAAGCATGGTTACGGTCGCCTTCAAATGCGATAGCCCCTCCTCTACGGGGGCGAGCTTTGGAAGTCGACGTGCCAGGTCAATCGCCCCCCTGGTTCAGATCACCGCAAACGACTAATCCGTTAAAAGTTAACAATAAAAGGGTATAGATGCAGGGTGGAAGCAATTGCTCGCGCCTATGTCGACCTCGTGTTGCAGATTGGACTGCATGACGAACATTATGTCGATGCCTATTACGGTCCAAAAGAATGGCGTGAACAAGCCGAACAACACAAACCCAGCCTCACAGAAATAGCCAGCCGCGCAACCCTTTTTCAAGCAGAGGCCAAGTCCTTGGTCTCGGAGATGGAAGATGAGTTGCACCGAATGCGGGCCGAATTCCTAGTCAAGCAACTTGGCGCCGTTGCCGCAAGAGCGGAAATGCTATCCGGCAAGACCTTCTCATTTGACGAAGAATCTTTGGCCCTTTACGACGTGGTCAGCCCGGAACATGCCGATGATCATTACGATTCGGTTCTAAGACAGGTTGAAACGATCCTGCCCGGTTCAGGACCTCTACACGAACGGTTCAATCAGTTCCGTGAGAAGTATTACGTTCCCACCGAGAACCTTTCCAAAGTTTTCTCTGCTGCCATCGACGAAGCCAGAACTCGCACGAAGCGCTACATCGACTTGGCACCTCACGAGAACTTTCGAATCGAATATGTCAAGGACCAGGTTTGGGGTGCATACAACTGGTACAAGGGGAATTCCGAGAGTCTGATCGAAGTCAATACCGACTTCCCCATTGCCATCGACCGAGTCATCGACCTTTGTTGCCATGAGGGTTATCCGGGGCACCATGTATATAACGCGCTTCTGGAACAGCATTTGGCAAAGAAACTGGGCTGGATGGAGTTCACCGTCTATCCGTTGTTCAGTCCACAATCTTTGATCGCGGAGGGCACCGCGGAATACGGAATTGAACTTACGTTCAGCCATCAGGATCGACAGAAATTCGAACGTGAAGTCCTGTACCCAATGGCCGGCCTCAGCCCCGATTTGATCCGACACGGTAACGCGCTGAAGTCCGCTATGGCGGGTCTGACGTTCATCTCTAATGATGCAGCCAAGCGATACCTCGATGGAAAAGTCTCACGAGAAGCCACCATCAACTGGCTTGCCAAATACTCACTGATCGACCATAAGCGGGCAGAGCAGCGAGTTCGATTTATCGAGGCCAACCGAAGCTATGTGATCACCTACAACGTCGGCAAATATCTGATCGCCAAGTACATCGAAGCCCAAGCACCAACCCTTGAAGGTCGATGGCAGGCATTTGAGCAGATCCTCAAGACACCGCAAACCCCTTCTGGCCTGGTCGCCCAACCTTAATCGAGAGCGCTATAATCGGTCCGTGCTACCGCTCGTACCGATCCTGCTCTTGGTAACTCCCAAGAAGCCCAACATCATCTTGATGCTCATCGATGACATGGGCTGGCGAGATTTGGGTTACTCCGGTAGTGATCTGTACGAGACTCCGAATATCGACCGGATATCCAGCCAAGGTATCCGGTTCACCCGTGCGTACAGCGCCCATCCGGTTTGCAGTCCGACCAGAGCCGCGATCATGACGGGCAAGAATCCAGTCCGCTTGGGAATTACCGATTGGATTCCTGGTGACCGCCCTGACGACCGCCCGCTTCGCACCCCAGAAATCAGCAACCATCTATCTCTCAAGGAACAGACCCTTGCCAAGCTCCTGAAACAGGAAGGGTACCGAACCTTTAGCATCGGCAAATGGCATCTTGGTGGCGCTGGATATCTACCAACAGATCAGGGTTTCGATGTGAACATCGGTGGTAGCCATGTGGGACAGCCCGGTTCTTACTTTGCCCCGTTCGGAAAGGATGTCACTCCAATCCCCGGAGACGTCCAGCCGGGAGAATTCCTCACCGACCGACTCACATCCGAGGCGATCCAGTTGATCGACCAGAAGAGTGACAAGCCGTTTTTCCTCTACTTCCCGCAGTACGCCGTTCACATGCCGATTCAGGCTAAACAAGAAGATATCGATCGCTTTATCGGTCCCGCCAAGTCAAGCACTGTCCACCACAACACCAAGTACGCAGGTTTGATCTGGAATCTGGATCAGAATGTCGGTCGACTCATTGAGCATCTAGAGCAAATCGGCAAGATGAACAACACCCTCTTCCTGTTCACTTCAGATAATGGGGGTCTATTACCCATCACGAATAACGCTCCATTGCGAGCAGGAAAGGGTTTTCCTTATGAAGGGGGAGTTCGGGTCCCAGGGTTTGCCTACTGGCCAGGCCATATTCCCGCAGGCAAGAAGGTGGATGACCGAGTCATTTCCATGGACTTCTCAGCAACTGTTCTCGAAGCGGCAGGTTCCAAAGCCAAAGTGCAGGATGGCAGTTCCTTCTACCGAGCTTTGACTGGGCAACCATTTCATCAAAGCCGACCTTTTGTTTGGCACTATCCTCAATATCACGGCTCCGGAAATACGCCGTGTAGCGCTATGTTGGATGGCAAGTATAAAGTCGTCCACCATTACGAAACGGGCCTCAACGAACTCTATGATTTGGAGAAGGATCCTTCCGAGAATACGAACTTGGCAGTTGTTAAGCCGGAATTTGCTTCAAAACTTTGGCTTAAGCTGAAGCGCCTTCTGGATTCCATGGGAGCCCTGTATCCTGTTCCCCGACGCTAGATCCCAAATAGAAGGACGGCTTGGCACAAATGTCGCACCGCCGTCCTCAATTTCACACTATCGACAATATTCGTGGACTCAATTGCCAAACCAGATAAACGTGAGAATTGACTACCGATGCTTCCCTATCCTTGCCAAGTCCATGTTAACGAGGTGTGTAGTCAGTTCAACAACATCGGATGAAGCGCCGATTCGTTTAGTTCACCGAGAGCAAAATTGGCGAGCTTGGGATAGGAACTAGCTGCAAACGCACGTGCCTCTCGCTCTAATACATGGACCAACGAACTGGATTCACTTCTTATCTTAAGTGCCGGCCAATTTGGTTTCTGCCCCTTAGCTGCTCCCTGAAGGATTAATCCCAGGCACTCGACACTTTCAAGTGGTCCGGAACTCCATTTCTCCAGATGGACCTGATCTACAAATTTCTGATGATTCGCTAATGCGTCGCTATAGCTACCGAGTTCATAATCGATCTTGGCAAGCAGTTCAAGATTCCCTGGAGCTCCTTGTTGAGTCTTCATGATCTGATCCACTAAGATGTGCCTTGCCTCTTGTAACTCCCCGCGCAGCATCGCTTGTAAATACATCGAATGTAAAAAAGCGTAACGAGCATTTGGAGTATCGAATCTGATAGCGGGCTGTACTTGTGAATAGCATAATCTCGCAAAACACAGAAGACCGAACGCAATCAATAAGAAAGTCCCACGGTTTAGAAATCAACAGAGCTTGTTGAACACAATCACTTTCCCCCTAGTTCAGAACTCATCAAACATCTGACTCGCAAAGCTGATCTTAACTGGCCTTGATCTTTGTGGCCTTGGGTTTGAGAATTGATGTGTATCGAAGACTCAACTCAAAGTAGGGGGCAAGTCGCTCCGTTTCTAACAACAACGAAACTGGAACCTGAACATATTCTTTCTGAACTACCCCGTAAGCTTGAACCAGGCTGGTCTCAAAGGTTGCCAGGAACTCTTCGCGATCAGGCGAGGGTAGCTTCAGGGCTAAAGTTCCATCCGCGATCAAATAGCTAAACATATGCCCGTTGATCGAAGTGTACGGCACGGACGCACCTTTGCGTTCCACCGATGGCTGGGTTGCAACCAATCGGTCGAATGCATCGATCGACTCCTGCGGTGCGGATGATAATGCCTTTTTTGCCATTTCGAAGATTCCAACCTACGGACAATTGATGCTTACCAGAACTTCCACTTCGGTTTGGATGGAGGCGGCTTCTGGCTGTGAGTTTTGCCCGACGAATTGGCAATCGATCGCATCATCAGTTCAAACGACTTGTCTCCAAACTTCGCTTCTAACTGCGGATCGTAGCCTACCAGGCCATGAACAAAGAAGACTGGAATGCAAGCATCGCAGTAGGATCGAATAGCCTCCACGACTTCGGGCGAGTAATCCCAAATTGGTAGTTGAACGACTGCCTTCTGAGGATAAATTTTCAACTGAAGCGGAACATGTTCCAGTTCCTTGGTATTGAATTCGATATCAGGGAATTTCGCTTCCGCTTGAGCAACTGTCATGGACATGTTCAAGGCTATTTCCGTATAGTCCTTTGGAAATTCTCTCAGCCCAACATTCAACGCCGCGATGGAGTCCGCAATGTGCCGAGCGTCAATGGATGGCAAAGCGGCATCTTTGGATTCCTTGTAGGCTGCCAACAGCTCTTCGAACGTTTGGCCAGGATGAAGCTTGATAAAGTGCAATTCGTAGTTCATCGCATCATTCCACGAGATACCGACGTTCTCAGAATATTCAGAGTTCGTCAGGTTCAATAAGTTAGATGATAGGACGAACCACAAGTCTTAACAGTAACAATCATCTTTTTGAATATAGAAGGCCGTCAATGACATGGACGTCATGGATGAGCTAGCCAAGGGCTACAGGGTTCCGTAGTCAATGTAGGTCTGTTGCCCGCCCTCGAATTCCGGATTGTAGACCGACAGCGTAGCTGTTGGTTGCGTAATTAGCAGGCACGCGATGATTGGGAAAGCCAAGGGCTGCGCCCTCGGGCTACAGGTTTCCGTGGTCATTGAAGGTCCGTTACCCCCCTCGAATTCCGGATTGTAGACCGACACTGTAACTGTTGGTTTCGTCATTAGCTGGCACGCGATGATTGGGAAAGCCAAGGGCTACAGGGTTCCGTAATCATTAAAAGTCCGCTGCCCACCCGCGATCGCCGAAATGTAGACCGACAGCGTAGCTGTTGGTTTCGTAATTAGCTGGCACGCAATGATTGGGAAAGCCAAGGGCTACAGGGTTCCGAGGTAATTGAAAGTACGGAGCGCACCCTCGAAATCCGAAATGTAGGCCGACAGCGTAGCTGTTGGTTGCGTAATTAGCAGGCACGCGATGATCGGAAAAGCCAAGGGCTGCGCCCTCGGGCTACAGGTTTCCGTAGTCAATGTAGGTCCGTTGCCCACCCTCGATCGCCGAAATGTAGACCGACAGCGTAGCTGTTGGTTTCGTAATTAGTTGCCACGCAATGATTGGGAAAGCCAAGGGCTACAGGGTTCCGTAATCATTAAAAGTCCGCTGCCCACCCGCGATCGCCGAAATGTAGACCGACAGCATAGCTGTTGGTTTCGTAATTAGTTGCCACGCAATGATTGGGAAAGCCAAGGTCTGCAGGGTTCCGTAGTCGCTGAAAGTCCGCTACCCACCAGGTTTTCACATCAGCCAATCGCGCAACTTCGGAATCCCTTTGCTTCCATTGAATACGTGATCTCCCTCGAATAAATGGCTGGCAAATGAACCCTCTGCTCCTGCTGACTTATAAATCCGACGAGCTACCTCACATGCCTTATTGAACGCGTCCTGAGGGAAGATCGGGTCATCGGTTCCGCTTTCGACAAAGAGCTTTCGAGGCGCCATCAACGCCACGAGGTCGGGCATTTCTACGACATGGGATAGACCGAAAGCAAAGTTATCGGGGCAATGCTCGACCGCCAAGATCGAATCGCGGAATGTGTTGAAGTAGCCACTCACCATCGCAGCCGCAAATCTTTGATCCAAGCATGCGGTCCAAAATGCGGTCAACCCACCACCCGATATCCCCATGATGCCGATTCGATTTGGATCGACGCAGGGGAGGGAGGCCAAAAGGTCATAAGCACACATCGCATCAAAACAGCGCCAACCGATCATCGATTCACCTAGCATGAGCGACGCCATACTGTCTCGAACACATGAACTCCCAAGCGATCGATCTGATTTTGTCATTCGATGACCAAAACTGATCTGCTCAATAGCCAGCGTCACAAACCCCGCCTTCACCGATTGAAGCGCAAATTGATTCTGATAGTCTTTGGGAGCAATTCCAACGATCGCATCCACTCCAGCCCCATGTCCTGGAACACAGATCATCGCTGGAGACTGTAAATTCAGTCCGATGGGTGTCAGGAGGTATCCGTAAGCCCAGAGCCCTGGTTGAGTCTCAAAGACAAGGGTCTGCTGAGAATAACCCTCCATCTCGATCTTCTCCAAAATCTGAACACTTACTGGAGCCTTGGAGAGCTGATCCAAACCAAGGATTGACCTAATCTTGGAAATCAGACGCTGCGACCACTCACGATCTACGCTCTCACTCCACTCAAATTCCGGAGTCAGCTCTGAAAGTCGATGGGAGACAAATTGATAGGGGTCCAGATTGAATTCTTGGCTCACAAATCCATCATATTCCGTCTCGCCTAACCAAAGTAAACGAACGGCTGACGAGAACCTTGGAACGTCCTAACTTTCTTCAAGGCCCGGTAAGTTAACCGGTTCCATCACGGTCATTTCAGGTAGCTTTTAGCCCGCCTACGAGAATTATTCTTGAGGCCGGTTACCCCTTATGTCCTCTCGTAAAATGAACCAATCCTATCGATGGTGCACGATTTCACTGGCAATGGCGGCGGTGTTCTCCTCTCAAGCTCAAACTGCTCCCAAATACGATCTCAGCCAAGGAAACACACTCTTCGTGGTTCCGTATGCTCATTTGGATACTCAATGGCGCTGGGCCTACCCCCAAACCATTCGTGAGTATTTGGCAAACACTCTAACTCGCAATTTTTCTCTGATTGAGAAGTACCCCCACTACGTTTTCAACTTCAGCGGGTCTCGCCGTTATGAGATGATGAAGGAGTACTACCCGGCTGATTATGCTCGGATGAAGGCGTATATCAAAGCTGGCCGATGGTTCCCGTGTGGTTCATCTGTGGATGAAGGGGATGCGAATGTCCCCTCTGGCGAATCGATTATCAGACACGTTTTGTACGGCAACCATTACTTCCGACGAGAGTTCGGCGTGGCAAGCGAAGAGTTCATGTTGCCGGACTGTTTCGGCTTCCCTTATGCCCTTCCTTCCCTTCTTGCTCACTGCGGATTAAAGGGATTCTCGACCCAGAAGTTAACTTGGGGTTCCTCCGTAGGAATTCCTTTCAAGGTCGGTAATTGGGAAGGACCAGACGGCAAGAGCATCGTGGCTGCCCTTGATCCAGGAGCCTATAGTGCGGACATTAGCGAAGACCTCAGCCAGAACACCAGTTGGCTCGCTCGCATCCAGAAAACTGGAAGCGTTTCTGGTGCATACGCTGACTACCACTATTACGGAACGGGTGACACCGGTGGCGCCCCTCGTTCTCGGGCTGTCGAATGGGTCGAAAAGAGCATCGCTGGCACCGGCCCCATCAAGGTCATTTCGGCTAAAGCGGACGCCATGTTCCAATCGCTCAAGCCAGAGCAGATCCAAAAGCTGCCTCGCTATAAGGGTGAGCTCTTGCTTACCCAGCACTCAGCTGGTTCGATCACTTCTGAAGCCTACATGAAGCGCTGGAACCGAAAGAGTGAGCTTTTGGCGGATGCGGCGGAGAAATCTTCGATCGGAGCCATGCTCTTAACAGGGAATCCTTATCCATCCACTCGCCTTTATAACGCGTGGGATCTGGTGCTCGGCTCCCAGATGCACGACATGCTGCCCGGAACCTCCATTCCCAAGGCGTACGAGTTCTGTTGGAACGATTTCCTCCTCGCACAAAACCAGTTTGCCTCCGTCGAAACTCAGGCCGTTGGAGCCGTTGCTAGCCAGCTCAACACCACATCCAAGGGTGTTCCAATTGTCGTGTTCAATCCGCTATCAACCACGCGGGAAGATATTGTGGAAGCCAACATCTCGGTTACCCACCCAGCCAAGAGTTATTTGGTTACCGGTCCAGATGGAAAGCAATCCGTGGGCCAGGTTATCGGCATTCACGGATCAGAAACGACCATCGCCTTCAAGGCCAAAGTCGCCCCTGTTAGCTTCACAGTCTTTTCTATCACTCCCGATAAGTCCAAATCGGCATCATCGTCAGATTTAAAGATCGATTCGCGGCATCTGGAAAACAGCAACTTCCGCGTCACCCTCAATGAAGCTGGCGACATCGCATCGATCTTTGACAAGCGGATGAAGAAGGAGATTCTCAAAGCTCCGTCACGCTATGAGATGCAATATGAGAATCCAGGCCAGTATCCCGCCTGGAATATGGATTGGGCCGATGCCAAACTCCCGCCTCGAGATATCGTAACTGGTCCAGCACATTTCCGAATCGTCGAGAACGGTCAGGACCGGGTTACGCTTGAGGTCGAACGAAAGGCTAAGGGCTCTCGCTTTGTCCAAGACATCCGATTGGCATCCAACGGGACACGAATCGAGGTTCTTAACAAGATCGACTGGGCAACCCGAGAACGAGCTTTGAAGATTGCATTCCCGCTAACCAGCGGAAATCCTGAAGCGACCTATGACTTGCAGTTGGGAGCGATCAAGCGCGGAAACAATGATCCCAAAAAGTATGAGGTGCCTCAGCACCAGTGGCTTGACCTGTCTAAGAAGGATAACTCCTATGGCGTCGGCATCCTCAACGATAGTAAGTTCGGTTCGGACAAGCCAAACGACGACACGGTTCGTCTAACCCTCATCTACACTCCTGGCGTTCGAGGGGGCACTGAAGACCAAGCAACTCAAGACTTTGGTCGTCACGAAATCCTCTACGCTATCGCTCCCCATTCAGGAGATTGGCGACAAGGTCAGGTGGCATGGCAAGGCAAACGACTCAACCAGCCCTTACGAGCTTTCACTGTGGCCGCTCACCCCGGAAAGATGGGCCGCAGCGTTTCACTCGTATCAGCTAGCAGTTCAGACGTCGAAGTCCAAGCTCTCAAGAAGGCAGAAGATAGTAATGAACTGATCGTTCGACTCCGGGAAATCAACGGAACTGGCGCTAACAATGTGAAGCTTCATTTTGCGCAGCCAGTTCTGGCTGCCCGAGAAGTCAACGGTCAAGAACAGGCGATTCGGCCCCTGACTCCGACTAACGGAGATTTGGTTTGTAGCGTTTCGGCCTTCTCGTTGAAGACGGTTGCCGTCTCACTCAAACCGAGTGGGTCTCCTTCAGTTGTCCCAACCAGCCAGCCGCTGAAACTTGCTTTCAATCAGGATGTGATCTCCACCAATAACAAGCCGGCTGATGGCAACTTCGCCGGTGGCAATTCGTTGGCTGCTGAGCAACTCCCGGCAAAGCTGACCGTTGACGACGTGTCTTTCAAATTTGGCCCCAAGTCAGACGGTGCCAAGAACGCAGTTGCTGCTTCCGGTCAAGTTGTTTCGATTCCCGCCGGTTTCAATCGGGTCTACCTAATTGCGGCGGCAGATAAGGATACGGTCGGTACGTTCAAGATTGGAAGTACAGTCGTGTCACAATCGATCCAAGCTTGGAGAGGCTACGTTGGCCAATGGGACAACCGATTATGGGCCGTGAATCCAGGCCCGAACTTCAGCAACTATGGCGACACGATGAACGGCCTAAAACCCGGTTACGTGAAGAAAGGCGAAGTTGCTTGGTTTGCCTCTCACGGCCATTCGGCAAGCGGAAATACTTTCTACGAGTACACCTACCTGTATAAATATGGTTTCAAAGTTCCAGCTGGCGTGACTTCGATTCGGCTACCGAACAATCCACACATCAAAGTCTTAGCGATGAGTGCAGCAAAGCAGACCGTCGATCAGGTTTCACCAGCCAAATCGCTTTGCGACACTTTGGAAGATCACCAGATCAACAACGCTCCAACCGTAACTCCTGCTGAAGGCAGTTTCAAAGATATCACGGAGGTTCGAATCGCGCCCCCGCTCTACTTCCACGCTGGAAGTGTTCATTACACACTGGATGGTACAACTCCGACGGCCAAGTCCCCGGTTTACCAAGGACCTTTGTGGCTGAACGATCCAACCATCATCAAAGCCGCTCAGATTGAAGAGAATGGCAAAATTGGCCCGGTGACGATGACCAGATTGGACGTAAAAGATACGACCCCGCCTTCGGTAACATCGGCGATTGTCGTTCGACAACTGGGAATAGCCAAACTTCTTTTCTCCGAGCCAGTGGATCGAGTCAGTGCCGAGACAGTTTCTAACTATCGCATCGAATCGGGCTCAGAAATAACGGCTGCTCACCTGGGTTCGGATGGTCGAACCGTAGAACTCGAACTGGACGGGTCCAAGGTGAGTGATACCGATCGCATCATGGCTAACGGTATCAAAGACCTGGCCCATGTTCCAAATTTGTCGGCAAGCTCCAGTGCACTGGTGAACCATGGACCAATTTTCATCAGCCCAGAGCTGGAACCGAAGAAGTCCCGAATGTTCAATTCAATTCAAGGCATGCCAACCCATGCCTCTGACACTTGGACTCTGAACCTGTTCTGTAAAATTGATGACCAACCAGAAGATCGAACGATGATCGCCGGATTTGGACGATCGATCGATGGGCGAACGGGCACAGGTCGATACTTCACCAAGTTCCCTGACGGGATCAACTTCTGGATCGCTGATCGGGATATTCAGACAAGAATGCCACTTGACCTTGGTAAATGGCAGATGTTGACCGCTACCTTCGACGGCAAGGTGATCAAACTGTACAAGAACGGCCAGAAGATCGCTGAGCAACCGACTCAACTTGAGAATGATAGCGCTCAAATCCGCGTCATGCCTCTCGACGCCTGGGATCGTAAACGCCGCTTTGATGGCAGCGTTCGGGGCCTAACTGTCTGGGATATCGATCTTTCATCGGAAGCCATTAAGAAGCTATGGGAGACTGGATCGGCTCAGTAGCCTTCAGATACTTGTTGCGAGGGTTGTCGGTTCTTACGGCAACCTTCGCACTGTCGTATGCTGTTTTGGCCCACCCAGCAAACGTTCCTGTAGCAAGAGCCAAAATTCAGCCCAATGGCCAGTTTGAGATGTCGGTCACATTCGATATCTTGGCGTTTGTTTTGGATCAAACTCCAGAACTCGTGCTCGATGCCCCCATGAATGCCTTGTTGGATGGCACGCAAGCCGATTTGCAGAGCCGACTTGAACAAGCGAAAAACCGATTCCTGAAAGGGATCGGTGTTGGGCGTGACGCCAAAGGATTGGTAGATTCCATCACTTTCCCAACCGCCCAAGATATTCATGATTGGGTCGCGGGTCAGACTCCTCGGCTTCCAGTGCTGATGACGGCCAAACTTACAGGACACTTTGCCCTTGGAACCCGAATCAGCACATTTCATTTTCCGGAGGTCATGGGTCCGGTCGTGCTAACAACTGAGTTCCCCTATAACGAACCGATCTCTGAGTCGATCGAACCGGGAGAACTCAGCCAACAAATCAATATCCCGTCTCAATTTGAAATTGATCGTGAATCAAGAACCATAAGAGATCGAATCAAAGGCATCCCGACTCCGGAACCGAGTCAATCGGCGTTCACTGCCCATGCCGCCATCCAACATCAGTACAATGCTTGGTCCAAGGCCTATATGGCACATGACCTTCCTGTTCTCTTCGGAATCCTGACTCCCGATTACTCAATCCGAACCGCCCAAGGAAAGTTGATTTCGCACGACGAATACCTAGTCATGCTCAAGCTCAGAAAGCAGAAGCATAGCGATACGACTGTTTACCGAACAGAGATCGTCCGACTAACCCTTAAAGATGGAGTAGCTGCAGTTTGGTCCCGAGAATTTACTACAGACCCAGGGTTGAGCCAAAAGACAGGAAAGCCCGCGCCGGTCAGCTACCAACACGACTATATCGACCTTTGGGTTCTTTCAAAGGGTAAGTGGTTGCTCCGAAGCACATCCACCCAAAAGGAGCAGATCGTCAACGCTCCTTCAAAATAGATTGTATTCACCTTCTATTGCATCCTGTTTGGGCTGCCTTTCGTTCTTGATTTGTGGCAATCAATACTGGCTTCTCGGGCAACGAGATTTTCTGTTTGGCAAAAAAGGACATGGCTCCCGGTGAGCTGGTGATCGGCAACAGCGTTTGCTCCATGGGATTTTTGGGAACGATCGGATCAGGCCTGAAGACTCTGACCGGTGGTGAGGTGGAACAGGTTACTGAGGTAGTCCATGAGGGCCGTCGGGCTGCGTTGGAGCGCATGGTCGCTTGGAGCGACTTGCGCGGAGCGATTGGAATATCGGGAGTGACATCCGAGCTGATCCACCACGGTGGCACCACCGAGTTTCTCAGTGTTGGATCAGCCGTACACCGTAAGGATTACACTTCGCCGTCACTTGAATTTACGTCCTCTTCCAACGGACAAGAGTTGTACTGCCAGATTGATTCTGGGTTCAAACCTCTTCATTTTGCCTTCGGCAACGTCGCTTATTCGATCGGGTTGGGAGGCGGCATCACGGGTGCATTCAGGAGCCTTGCGAAAGGTGAAATCCATGAATTCAGCGAGATATTCAACCATACAAGGAAACTAGCCCTTCAACGTATCCAAAAGGATGCTCTCCACTATGGAGCCAACTGTGTCACCGGAATCCGAACTTCCATCATCCCATTTAGCGGTATGCAGGAGATGGTTATGGTGGGTACTGCATCACGGCACGATGCCTATATGTCAGGTTATGATTCCGCTCCGGCTACCAGTGACCTAACCTGTGAGGAAACATGGAACATGGTGAATCTGGGCTATCTCCCAATTCGACTTGTTCTAGGATGCTCCGTTTGTTCGGTTGGGTTTGTCGGTGGAATCACCGCTGCACTCAAATCACTGGCCAAGGGAGAAATCAGCGAAATGACCAAACTGATTTACGATGCCCGCGAGAGCGCTTTGGCTCATATTCAGCGAGATGCGGCCGAATGCAATGCTGATGATGTGGTCGGTATCAAGACGTACGTCTATTCCTTGGGCAGTGGAATCATTGAATTTCTGGCGATTGGAACAGCCGTCAAAAAAATGCCAGGTGTCCAAACCACCAGCGAGTACCTCATGCCTCAAGCGGTGATGCACGACAAGGAAACTTTCATCAATGTGGCTGAGACCCTTCGCGGCCAGAATCTCAATGATGGGAATAGTACAGGGTCTTAAGTGGGTTCACTGCCCAACTCGGAACAATCATCCGCGTTGACCAGTGGCACCCACATTTCCTGGCAAATTAATCGCACCTCCTGTGCGAGATTGCGAAACATCCTGCTTCGCAGGTTTTTTTGTTTTGGCAAGAGCTTGGCTCCCTAGCGTCCATGGATGGACGGTCAAGAAAAAAGCAAAGCGTGAGGCAGGAGGCCGAACGGTTTGCCAACACATAAACCTTGCGAGCCAAGGACGGCGAGCTCAATCCCACAGGATGTGCGATTCGACGACGCTATTACCAGGCAACTCGGCACAACCATCCGCGTTGACCTATGACACCCACATTTCCTGGCAAATTAATCGCACCTCCTGTGCCAAATAGCGAAACATCCTGCTTCGCAGGGTTTATTGTTTTGGCAAGTCTAGTTTCTATGGTGGCCTACCCGGCCCGGGCATTTCCTTGACAGCATTTCTGGTTGGCCCTCTCGATCCCAGCATTTGATTGTCGTATCAGATGCCATTAACGTGGAAACTTGAGGAAGAAGAATCTCATTCCTATCCAATGGCCTGAGTCCGGTATCGAGCTCTGACCTGTCTGGCCCGAGGCCACGCGTGTCTGAGCGAATGCGAGTATTGGCCTCGGGACAGGTCAGCGAGATTGCGTTAGGACTCGAGTCATTGGATGGGAATGCGCCGCCTGCGCAAGGCATTTTAGAAAATCCCACTTCCCTAAACGATGGAAGTTCGAGTGGTCATCGCACATCCTGTGCGAGATTGCGAAACATCCTGTTTCGCTGAGTTTGCTGCTTTGGCAAGAATTGCGGCATCATGCCGCAATTCTTGCTTTCTCCTACTGCGTTCATCCATGAACGCATAGAAGCCTCGGTTAGCTAGAGCGTCGCAACACTGGTCAACTCGGCTAAGTCATCCGCGTTGACCAGTGGCACCCACATTCCCAGAAAGGCGAAGATCAGGTAAGTCAAGCGGCCGAATTAGGCCGCTCGGCTAACCTGATTGGTGATATCCCGATAGCACCAGAGGTAGCCGCTTACAACACCTCTTGATCGGATGGGAAGAAAATCCCGCTCGAAGACTTGACCATTGATAAACTCCAGTCGATCGCCGCGAGTTGTCATACCAGCCTTAAGCAACGTATCAATTCGTTCCATGAAGATATCTGGTTCCTTGAATATATGCTTGGACCTTTCGGCATTTTCTTGACATGAAGTCCCAATCAAAGCTTCTTTCGAAACAGGAAGATTGAACATGTCAATAAAGGTTTGATTCACAAATCCAACTCGGCGATCTGGCGATTCGTAGAGTAGCCCCGAAGGAATCATATCTACCAGGTCACTGATCAGCTCGGCGGTATCGGTGAACTTCTGTTGCATTGCAATCTGCTCTTGCTTGGCTCTCCAACCCAGAATGTAGGTTGCACAGCAAACGGCCAAGGGCTGCAAGTAGTCGATGATCTCTTGGTTATATCCGCCCGGTCGATTCGCAAGTCCAATCATGCCAATCAGATCACTGCCGTGAAAGACAGGAAGACCCAAAAATGCATCGAGCGGAGGATGTCCCGCAGGAAGACCACCCCGACGCTCGTCATTGGGCGCATCATTTGCAATCACTGCGGACTGAGTGACCATTACTTGTCCAAATAATGTTTTCAGATTCCTAAATTGCAGACCTTGAGCGTGGTGAAGGTCATAAAGCTCCTTTGTCTCTTTGCTCCAAGCGATGTTGGTCAGCGCGTGCTCCTGAAGGTAAGGCACCCCATCTTCGTAAATGACCTCACCAATGAATCCATACTCCGACTGAGTGAGGGATAAGACTTCTACCAACAAGCTGTCCATGGAAGCCTTTAGGTCGTTATCCTGAATGTAAGTCAAACTTGCCGCTGTTATAGCCGCCAACATGTTCTTCTGGGCGAGCTCTCTAGCCTGAGCCTTTGTTCTCTCAGCAACTTCTTCCGACAGCAACGCATTCTCACTAACGAGTTGGTGAGATTGATGTGCCGCATATCGGGCGACACACTCGGTTCGACTGTTAGCCTGAAACTTCATCAGGATTCGTCGCCAATGGCTTGAGACAGTGTCTCTGGAAATCTGTAGCTCTAAGCTGATTTCGCGGTCCGTTTTTCCCTGAGCCGCAGCATTGAGCAGTTGGACTTCTCGGTTCGTTAATTTCATGGGTTGGTTTCTCTCGATACTATTCTTGGCGACCAAACGGAATTGATAACAGAAACTTGTTAATTGCCTTCATTACTTCAACCATTTGAGCGATGTCACCGAAGGATCTCGGTCTCCCCTTAGACACTTGCGTGCCTCCCAAGAGCCCTTCGCTTCACTAACCTCTTTGCTAGTGATTTACGCCAGTGCATTCAGTGGCAAATCAACAAAAAAAGGATTCATCTGCGCCCATAAATCGGGTGACAGATAAAAGAGAGTATAGGAGCGGCCCTCTTACTGAATCATCCGCAAGAATCAGCCCAGCATTTTTACTAGCTCTAAATAATCTGTCAAGATTTGAACCTAATTAGGTCGAAATGACCATTAAAACTAGTAAATCGTGCACTAGAACAGTTAGCAATTTCTAGTATTTATACTGTTAAACTTGGGCTATCTAGGGTCAATTTTGACCTCACCATAGCGAATTCGATATCCTTCGCGACCATTGCCGAGGTCATCCACCGCTTCATAAAGGATTCCAACTTTGCTTCGTCCCAGAGGACACAGAACACTGTAGGCGAAGGACCCTGTAACAATACTGCTTCCTTCGGACCAGGTTTTTCCTCCATCCAACGAGGTCCGAATCTTGCCGTTTTGGCGAACTTTTGGATCATTTGGATTGCTAAAAACCAGCGTGCCAGCACGATCCCCCAAGCTTATAATCGAACCCTGACAGACTGGGTCTACCAAATCCTCATGAGGGGTTGCCGTATCCCATGTCACCCCACCATCAACGCTTCGACATTGGAGTCGAAATCTTCCAGCAGCCTGATTTCGACAATTCATCAGGATAGAACCATCCTTTAGCTCAACGACTTGAGTCTCGTTGGGCTGGGTTCCTTTCGTTTTAGGTGCATCCCTACCCCGTTTCCAATTTTTCCCATTGTCATCAGAGTAAACGCAGAACACGTCATAGTGACCTTCTCCACCTTCATTGAATGGAAAGATCAATCTGCCCTTGTGCTCAGGTCCAGACAATTCAATTCCGCAGCCTGGACCACTAGCATCCGATCGATTGGTTGTACCCTTCACCGCCGAGCTGATGTCTTCTGGCTTACTCCAACTCTTCCCGTCGTCGTCAGAATGAATAACATAGGAAAGGCAACTCTTTTCCGTATCAAAACCGGGGGCTGCGGTTCTCTCATTAAAACCCTTCGGATAGCGCTGATACATCATCCAAATCCTTCCCGACTTACTTGCCAAGACACAGGGATTGTTCAGTGAATTCGGCTCGTCATGAACAACCACCTGCATATCCTCCCAGGCTTTCAAGCCCCTTAACTTTCGTCGGAGTACGAGAACATTAGATGCTTGATCACTGACCGATCGACGCCCCTCTGCGAACGCCAAGATGGTTCCGGCCTTGGATCGGCAAATGGCCGGAATTCGAAATGTATCGTAGGGAAATCGAGCATCCATTCTGCCGCTAACAAACACATCCTCTGAGACAAACTGAGCCATAAGAACCGCCAACGTGAGAAGCATGGTTTCGATTATAGGACTGTCTTCTAAATCCTGAGAGAATCAGCATTTGACGTCAGCATCAATCTGCGCTAGATTGATGCCATGTGGCGTCCGCTGTGGCTCTTATTCATCTTTCTCTTTGTATCCCTCGCGAATGCTCAACCTGAAGTTTCAGCAAATCTGGCCCGGTCAGCAATAGCCAGTGCGTCGGAAAACTTTGGCGCAGAGATGTCTGCGGAGAAAGCCATCGATGGAAAAGAGAACACGCGTTGGTCTGGAATTCCTGGGCATAACTCAGGAGTTTGGTTCCAGCTCAATTGGAAGCAGCGAGTCACGATCGGTCAGTTGGTCATCAAACAATACGACCGGTACAGCATGGAGTGGGATGTTCAAATTCTGAGCGAAGATCAACAAACGTGGAAAACACTTCGCCATGATGGCAAGAACGGAGCCAAGTTACCGTTGGTTGTGGTAGACGATTTCCCTTCTGTTACGACAAGTGCATTGAGAATTTCCCATATCACCAATGGACCCAGTTTCAACGAGGTTGAAGTTTTCGAGAGGCCCAATGCATACCCACCGGTGATCTCCACAGCATCCGACCTTCAAGGCAACTTTATCGGCATCGTAACGGATGCATTTGGTTCTGAGGGACACCCAGCAGTTCAAGTGAAATTCCAAGGGCAAAACCAAGAAGGTCCCTGGCAGTACGCCACCCGAACCGACGAGAACGGTCTGTTCAAGATCCCCATGGTGGCTCATCTCCAAGGGAATATCGACGTGCGATGCTCCAATGGAGCGTCGACTCAACTCCATGCAACGGACTTCCAGTATGGTGTCACGCCAGTCAGCATCGATACACCAAAGACCTCACTAGACGGAGTTTGGAAGTTCAGCCTGGATCCCCCTGCAGAGTTCTTTCAGACCAATTTTGATGACACACAATGGAACAAGATCGCTGTCCCCGGGCATTGGGAAATGCAGTCCTTTCGGTCACAAAGCGGAGTTGGTGGATATCGCCGGTGGTTTAATGCCCCAACTGGATCGGGAAGGGTAATTTTACGCTTTGACGGAGTCTATAGTGGCGCAGAAGTCTGGATCAATGGCAAGAAGGTCGCCTACCACGAAGGAGGATTTACCCCATTTGAGGCTGACATTACCGATGACTTGGTCAGCAACCAAAACCTCCTTGCCGTACGAGTCACTGAACACACTTTGGTGAGTGACAAGCTCGATCACATGAGCCTATATGCCGACTTTCCTCTTTCAGGCATTACTCGCAAGGTCTACCTGTTTCGGATTCCGGACACCCATATTTCCCGATACGAATCAAGTTCAACTGTTGCCAAAGATGGCCAGACTGCCCAACTATCAGGTCAACTTTTTGCCCAAGTGAGTTCTCCGTCGCACCCAGAGACACTTCATTTCAAAACAACACTCCAGACTTTGTCCGGTTCTGTTCTGGCACAAACTGGGTCAATTCCTATGGCAAACCCGGTTTCGGGAATTGGCCAATCAACCGGTTCTTTCAGCTTAAAGATTCAAAATCCCAAGACTTGGACCGCCGAAACCCCCGATCGCTATGTCCTCAAGTTCGAGCTCTATTCAGGCAAGTTCTTGGTCCAAACACTTCAGCAGAAGATCGGAATTCGGCAAACAACGATAGAAGGATCTACCCTCCTCGTTAACCAAAAGCCGGTCAAGATTCGAGGAACTTGTCATCATGATCAGGATCCTCTCATAGGTCGAGCCGTCAATGTCGAACGAACCAAGCAAGACTTAGAAATGATCAAGGATGCGAACCTCAATGCGGTTCGCACTTCTCACTATCCGCCGATTCCTGAACTATTGGATCTCGCTGATGAAATGGGACTCTACGTCGAAGACGAGGCGTCATTCTGCTGGGCCGACGCTTCCGATGATCTTCGAAATGCCCCACGTATTATTCAGCTAACCGCCGAACTGGTCGCCCGAGACCGAAATCATCCTTCGGTTTTCATGTGGTCCATCTGCAACGAGAGTCACTTTGGTATCGATTTTGAACGGAGCCATGAGTGGGTGAAAGCCAACGATTCAAGCCGGCCAGTTGCTGCTGCTACCAGCGCCTGGCTAGACATTGCCACCCTTCACAACCCAATCTCTTTGGGACGCATTCATGACAACGAGAAATTGGACAAGCCATTACTCTTCGATGAAAGCTGGTGCATCTACCAAGGGATCTTCAACGACGTGGCGGAGATGTGGGTTGATCCGGGAATGCGAGACTACTATGCCGAGCCGCTTCAGCAGATCTATCGAGCGATGATGGATAGTCGCGTGACTCAGGGCTCACAAATCTGGGCATGGTCCGACGATCTGTTCTGTGTTCCCGGGAGAGGGCTGGAATACGGTCGAGGCACTACCATGAGCCACTTTGTGGAAGGTCAATACGCAATGCCAGGCAGGGGAATCGTTGGAGACGCGCCCTGGGGAGTCGTAGATGGCTGGCGACGCGAGAAACCCGAGTTCTGGATTACCAAGAAGCTTCATTCACCGATCAAACTATCCGAGAAGCCGATCAATATCCCCGCTCCCGGGTCTCCGATTCAGATCCAAGTGGAGAATCAGTTCGATTTCCTGAACCTTAACCAGGTCGTTGCTAAGTATCAATTCGGTTCAGATCATGGAACAGTGGTCCTTGATGTGAAACCCCACCAAGCTGGAATGTTGAGCATTCCAACAAACGGGTCGGTGGCAGGTGGTTTAGACCTAATCCTTAACTTCTCGACTCCGAAAAATCGACTCATCGATACTTACCGGATTCGAGTTGGCACCTCACCTTCTATTCCTAAAACAACGAAGGTGACCAAGCCATTGTTCATTCAAGAAACGAATGTTTTGGCTGGTGAAGGGGTTGATGTCGTCGGAAGCGATTTTGACCTCTTGTTCGATAAATCCACTGGGCTACTACGGAGGGGTGTCGTCCACGGTAATCCAACCCTGCTGGAGCTTCCTCGGTTACACATCCTTCCAACCGAAGATCCGACTCGCCCCATTCCAACGATTCCCACTTGGAACCTTAAATCGATGGACTGGAAGCGGCAAGGAGAGGAAGTTGTGTTCTCGATCAAAGGCAACTACCCCGAATTTGACGGAGGTTACTTGGTAACCCTAAGTCCTACAGGTGATTTGACCGTAGAATCCGAGTTCACCTATTTCGGCAAAGAAATGACTGCCCGTGAAATCGGTTTATCATGGTCGGTCCCCAAGACCATGGACCTCTTGGATTGGAATCGCAATGCAGAATGGAACCAATATCCCAACGACCATATCGGACGCCCTGTCGGTACTGCCGCTGCGTTTGACGATGAGATTCAAACTGTTCCACCAAAGAATCCTTGGTCGCGTGATAACTCCCCGATGGGTACGAATGATTTCCGTAGTACCAAACGACGCATCAGCAGTGGAGCAATTCGAAGTCGAGCTGGAGAAGAAATCGACATCCTTTCCGACGGATCGCAAAATCTGCGTGCCATGGTTGAATCTGATCGAATCTCAGTCCATGTCAATGACTGGTTTGGAGGAACCAATGTTGGATGGGGTGAATGGATTACCAACTATGGTCGAGGCAAGACCATCCATAAGGGTGATGTCTTGAAGTCAAGGGTTCACCTCAAGTTGGGATTCAGCCAGCGCCAAATCAATCACGGATGATCCGGTGAGGTGAAGTTGGGTGAAACTATCTTCGTATCCCTTCCATGATCCCGGAGGGATCACCCACTAATAGCCCCGGATGAGTGAGCCGATGGCGAACGGAATCCGGGGTTGAACAAGTGCCTAAATGATCGACCCCGGAGGGGTCGCAGAAAGGAATATTGCATTAGGATATGAGCATGTCCCATACCTATGCATCCATCTATCTTCACATTGTCTTCTCAACACGAAAGCGGCAACCATTTCTAAGGAATTCTCAACTACGATCTGAGGCCCACGCCTACCTTGCAGGGACGTGTCACAACCTCGGATTTCGTCCGATCCAAATTGGAGGTGTGGAAGATCATGTACACCTTTTGGTGTCTCAAAGTCGCGTATCCACCATTGCCAACACGGTTAAAGAGTTGAAGATCGCATCACACAAGGTGCTTCAAGCAAAAGGAATTAGAGACTTTGCTTGGCAAGAAGGCTATGGCGTTTTCTCGTGCTCTCACCGTGAAATACCTATGTTGGATTCTTACATCCAAAACCAAGAGGAACATCACTCAAAGGAATCATCGTTAGATGAATTGAGACGGATACTGCTTGAAGCAGGTATTGAGCCAGACGAGAAGTACTTCTCATAGCTTCTGCGACCCCTGCCGGGGTCGAATTTGATCGATGCACCCTCCCCCACGTTCCGCCTACCGGCTCACGCGGGGCTATCAGTGTTTGATCCCTAACGGGATCAGAGCGAATCCGTAATTGGTCCTAAGGCCTGCATCGGGAGTGCCAAGCAGAATGACCAATCATGCAGCCACTTCATGATCCCGGAGGGATCACCCACTAATAGCCCCGGATGAGTGAGCAGCGACACGTGGGTTGAAGTAAGTTCGGTCCAATCCGATTCCTTCCCAGGAACCGTAGCCCGTAGGGCGAAGTATGCCGGAGTCGCAGAAAATCGGAATGCAAAAGAGGCGGGACACCCTAAAAACCGTCAAAGAGGACAACCTAGGTGCACCCTCAATTGGAACCAGAGAATACGGTAGAAACTCCCCATTCCCATTCTCCTGCCATAAGTTCTGTAGTGAACTTGGACAGTCTTTTCCCGAGGTCACACTGTGTTCGAACGAAGTGAGTATTGACCGAGGAGACTGTCCGTGAACGTATGACAGAACTTCCAGGCAGGAGAAGGGAATGCGCGGCCCGCGAAGGGCATAAGAGATTATCAAACTTAACGACTGTGGAGCCTTCCAAAACCAAAAGGAGTCGGTGAGAATCAGGCACGCAGACGAACCGGTGGCTCTTTTGCGGAACTGATTATATCGGACCCTCTCCTGAGGGAGACCAACCACCACCAATTCTATTCCACACAATCAGACAACCGGCGGGCGAAAAACCGCCGCTCCGCCTCGTTTCCAGATAATTTCAGGGCTTGTTCGTAATCCTCACAGGCACCAACGACATTACCGGTTTTGAATCTAAAATCCGCCCGAGCCGCAAAGAACGGAGAGTAGCCTTCAAGTAATTCATTTTCCGCTAGAGACTCGATACGAGCTAGCCCCACATCAAACCCTTTTGCCATGCCGAGCGCCACCGCCTGATTCAATTCAATAACCGGAGACGGACTCAAGTGGTTTAACACGCCATACAGGGCGACAATCTGATTCCAGTCGGTCAGTGTCGAACTGCGCTGAGAGTGCAGCGCAGAAATTGCCGCTTGAATCCCAAACGAATCAGGTCCGTTGGAAAGACTCCTGTCCACGAAAGGCATGGCCTCTTCGATTTGTTCCCAATTCCAAAGCCCACGATCTTGATCGTCAAGCAAAACAATGTCACCCTTGGCATCCACCCGTGCAGACCGCCGAGCATCACTGATCAACATCAAAGCCAGTAAGCCATAAAGGGATGATGGACACCTTTCATCGACCAGCTCCACGAGTGATCGAGCCAATGAAATTGCTTCATCACACAGTGTTTCGCGGATCGGTCCGTCACCGCTGGACGCTGAGTAACCCTCGTTAAAGATGAGATAGATAACCACCAAAACTGCATTCAGGCGGTTATCGAACCAACTTTCCTCTGGCAACGCAAATGGAATCCCTGCTTCGCGAATCTTTTTCTTGGCTCGTACGATTCGCTGTGCCATTGTCGGCTCGGGGACCAAAAACGCTCGCGCAATCTCTGGAGTTTGCATTCCCCCGACCATCCTCAAAGTCAAAGCCACTTGCGACTCTAGATTGATTGCTGGATGACAGCAAGTCAAAATTAGCCGAAGACGCTCATCGGGAATCGCTTCTATGTCCTGAATTTCGGACTCGTTTGAAATCAAAGCATCATGTTGTGGTCCAAGCTGAATCTGCCGCTTCTGCTTTCGCAATCGATCAATCGCTTTGTTCCGGGCGATTTGTAAGAGCCATCCTGCCGGATTTTGAGGGATTCCGCGGATTGGCCACGTCGCCAATGCATCGGTGTAAGAATCTTGGAGTGCATCTTCAGCTAAATCGAAATCGTTGAACTGCCGAATCAGAAGGGCTGAAAAACGGCCATATTCCTGCCGAAACAGCGTATCTAATAGGTTCACAACTTCGGCATCCACCCGAGAATTATGTAATTCATCCCTTCCTTTGTCGATTTCCAGTTGCCTCAAACGACATAGTTTCGAGAAATCCCATGAAATACATGCTTTTGATTTACGATCAGGAACAAGATTGGCAGTCCTTCACCGACGAACAGAGAGCCGAGCACATGACGGAATATATCGCCCTCGCGCGCGATCTAAGAGCGGCAGGGAAGCTCATCGACGGTAATCCGCTGAAACCAACTTCCACCGCAACCAGCGTTCGGATTCGCGACGAACAACCCCTAATAACTGACGGCCCATTCGCTGAAACCCGAGAACAACTGGGCGGATACTTCCTGATCGAGGCCGACAACCTTGATGAAGCGATTGGTTACGCAGCCCGAATCCCTGCAGCCAAATACGGAACGGTAGAAGTACGTCCGATCGGCGAAGGCTAGATCTCCGTCAGATAGACCACTCGATTCGATTCATCCAGCGAGCGAATTCCCGCCTCAATCACTCGCTGGGCATCGAGTCCTTCTTGCCCCGAGCCATCCACATCTTCTGGTCGGACTCCGTCTGTTAACTGTTGTAAAAATCGGTGCAGACGCTCACGGAACGTGTCTTCAAAATCTTTGAAGCCCCCAAATACCGGATTGGAATAAACCCTCCGTTCTGGCGATCCCGCCGGGAAGAGGGTCGCAGACTGCCACATCTCGTCAACCGTGAATCTACCTTTCACCCCCGCCACTTCGCATCGCTCAACACTGTGTGCCCGAGCAATGTCATAGCTGGAGGTGAGATGTCCAACAGCTCCATTGGCAAAGTGCATATTGAAGCTGGCCGTCGACCAGATTTTCCTACCTGTAGCAACCTTCCCAAAACACTGGACCGACTCAACCGGACCACAGAACCATTGCATGATGTTTACCGAGTGAGGGTTTAAAGCCTTCAGGTGATAGTTCCGCGAGTCGAATTCCTCAAACCGACCGATCCACAACGCCATGTTGCAGAAAAGGATTTCTCCAATCTCATCGTCATCCATCCAGCGCTTCGCAGCATAGGCGGCAGGAGTAAACCGGTGATTCAGATCAATAGCAAAGCACCGTCGCAATCGCTTAGCTGCTTCAACCATTTCTCGAGCTCTGGAGATTTCATTACTGATCGGTTTCTCACACAAAACGTGGCATCCGAACTCGAGCGCCTGCATTGTCGGTTCGTAATGGTCGCTACTGTATTCGAACCCACCAGTCGCCACACTGACTAAATCTGGTCGGACCTCTCGGAGCATCTCTTCGACCCCAGTGAAGGTCGGAACTTGAAATCGAGCCTTACCAGCTTCAGCTCGACTCAAGTCGCGGTCGCAGATACCAACCAGTTCAGCAAGTGGATCAGCCTGATAGATTCGGGCATGAAGATTGCCAATATGGCCAAGACCAACGACGGCGACTCGAACAGCCATTGGAGTTAAATTCGCTCCGTGGAAGGATCACCATGTACGGACGGAAGTCGATGTGGGCGGACCAATGCGCCACCGTTCTCATAGGACTCAATGACGGCAAAGATGTATTCCATAGTCGCCAAAGCATCTCGCCCAGAAGCACGGATCTTCTCGTGATGCACACCATTGGTGATGTCCTCTAAGAACGCATGGATTCGATCAGGGAAAGTCTGTCCAAAATCGGTAATTCCAGTGTTCAGGACTTCAGGCTCTTGTTTGCCTTCCTTCGTTGGGGCGCCCCAATAGGTCATCTTCTCGACACAGTTCTCGATGCAGAAAGTGCCTCGGCTACCCGCGACCTCACAACTCCACCAACCGCCAAGTCCCCAAACGGCATCACCACGCTGACTAAGCAAGTAACCAACCGTATCATCGGCAAACTTCACGTGAACACTGTTCACAGAGAGAAGGAGATCACCGTTGTTCTTTCGAAATCCTGGCTTGGTGGAGAACGTCTGAATGTGAGTGATATCCCCGCAGAAGTAACGCATCACGCTGAAGGGGTGTGTCAAGAACGCCTTCATGTGGGCATAAGGCTGATTGAACCTGGCCGTGCCTTTTCCACCGTAGGTGAACTCTCCGCCGTCAAAACCCATCTTGAACATCAGATAGACCGTCTCGCCGATCTTTCCTTCATCCATGTATCGCTTGGCTTTTGATGCAGTCTCGGTGAAGTAGTGATTGAGATTACAACCTAGGCTAACCTTCTGATTGGCCGCAAATCGAACCATCTCCCTACACTCGTCGATGTCGTTGGAGAGTGGCTTTTCGCAAAGAACGTGCTTGCCGGCGGCCATCGCTTCCATCGAAGGCTCATAGTGCCAACTTCCCTGCTCGTATCCGCTCGTGGTGACATCAACGATGTCTAGATCCTCGTGGTTGAGCATCTCTTGCACCGTGTAGTAGGCTCGAACCTTATACCTTTCGGCAAACTGATCAGCTCGCTCTCGGTTCACATCACAGACCGCGACCAGTGTCCCGAGTGGATCCTTTTCGTAGCTATCGGCGTGGGCTTTTCCAATCCCTCCGCATCCCACAAGTCCAACTTTAAGCGCCATCTTTGTCCTCCGTTTGCAGGGCTTTGGCTTGCAGTCGCTGTGCCGTACCCGGATCACCGATATGAAGCGTATCGTATGCCTGTTGAGAGCTTTCGAAGTAATCGATCCCCTCTGTGCCGTGCCAACCGGGCTGATTCAGAATCGGATTCGGCAGTCCAACCTCCGCTTCTCGTTTGGCGATCCACTGATCCATCCTGCCACGCAAGAACGCAACGACGTCTGGAAGTTCCTCAGCCAAGTTGTTCAGTTCTTCTGGATCATTCAGCAAGTTATAGAGCTCAACGGGTGGTTTGAAGTGGAAATCTGGCTCTAAGCTGACAATCAGCTTCCATTCTGGGGTTCTCCAACCGTGCTTGCGCATCCAGGTGCATTCCGTGAAGTAAAACTCGGTTCGGTGGGTGATCTCCTCTCCAAAGGCCATTGGGACCAAGCTTGAACCATCAAAGTCAATATCCGTCTCAACCCCTGCCAATTCCAACAGAGTTGGAGTCAGGTCCATGATCTGGGTGAATCCGCTCACACGAACGCCTGCCGGCATAAAGCCCGGATATCGAATGATTAACGGGATATGGAGCGTGTTGTCGTAGGTTCCATGATGGTCAAACCAGCACTCATGCTCGTAAAGTGTTTCGCCATGGTCGGCTGTAATGACCACGATCGTATCGTCGGCGATTCCCAACTCATCGATCGCGGTGAAAATCTGCTGGATGCAAGTGTCCATGTAGGCCACTGCGCCATCGTATTGAGCGACTTCGTATTCGGCATCCGTGATCCCTTCGGGCATCCAAGATGCAAAGTAGTCGCAGAATGGCTTGAACTCCATGACGGGCCTCATCGAAGTCTTGGCTGGATCCTTCTCATCACCGTAGTAGAAAAGCCGGTCAAAAGGTGGTGGCGGCAGGTAAGGAGTATGGGGATCCATGTGCCGCATGAACAGGAAGAACGGTTCATCTTCACCGGCCAACCGTGCCATTTCTGGAATCGTTACTTCGTTTAGATTCTCAGCCTTATGAGCGTAGCCATCTGGACCAGGATTCCAATTTGAGTAATCAATGTAGGTATCAAAATTGCGGGCACCTGGTGATTGGAAGCCGATACAAGTGGTGTTGTATCCGACGTTCTTCAGGATTGTCTGAAGCGGCACAATCCCTTCCTTCATCTCCCCTTTGTGGCGCAGAGCAACTACCTGGGTGCTGAATACATCCATGCCCGTCAGCATGTTTGCGTAAGCGCTGGTGGTTGGGATATGTGGGCTGTAATAGCTCTCAAACAAGGTCCCCTCTTCAGCAAACTGCGCGATATGAGGGGTGGTGTTTCGGTAGTAGCCATAAGCGCTCATGTGATCTGCGCGCAGAGAATCGATACCGATCAGAACGATATTGGGATAGTGTTTCTTCGAGTTTGCCATGCTGAGCTCCTTGGGAGCATAGAGATTGAGAACGACGAATTAGCGAACTTTACACGCTTGAAGACAGGCTTGCATGTGGCCTCTGGACTCGGCCGCGATCGTACAACACTGTTCCAGCGAGTACTCCTTGGCACCGATAACTTCTAAATCAACTGGTCCGCTATAGCCCGCCTCTGCCAACACCCGGATATAACCGAGGAGATCAATATCTCCGCGGCCATTCGCCTGCATCTCTGGCTTGCCCGGATTCTGCTGGATACCTTTGCAATCGCGAATATGTATGTGCTTTACGCGGGACACCACCGCTTTGAGCGCTTCGACTGGATTCTCACCGGCCCGATGAATATGGGACGGGTCCATGTCGATTCCAAAATTTGGAGAATTAATCGCCTCCATTACCTTGAGCGTCGTCGGCGTATTGTAAATAGCTGCTCCAACATGGGCTTTTACGCAGAGAGTGACGCCATACTTTTCCGCCATCCGTGCCAAACCACCCAAAGAGTCGAGCGATTCCTGAAGCGATGCCTCTTCGTCCGTCTTTCCTCCGGGGCCACAATTGATAATCGGCACACCGATCTCTACCGCTGCTTGAAAGGCGGCTTCCATCAAGGCTGAATCTTGGGATGGTTGTTCCATCGCCAGAAGTTCCAAACCGTATGTCTGGGACAGACTCTTGATCGGCTCAACTAACTCCTTCCATCGGTCGAGGACAAGGTGTTCACTCATCCCGCCAATTGCCGATAGTTCTACTCCGTCATATCCGGCCATCGCCAAACAACGAAAGGCTGTTTCAAGATCGTATCCGCCAAAGAGGACGGTATTTGCTCCGAGTTTCATAGATAGTTGTTCCTACTACTGATAAAGCGCTTCTTTCGGAAAGAAGTCGAAATGAACGTCTTCTTCTGCTGATTTCCACCGAGAAACAGCATCAGTTCTAACCGGAATCCTTACCAGTGGAATATTCAGGAAGTTCTCCAACTTGGTCAAGGTCTCTTCTTGATTCATCACGAAATCCTCAAATCGGGCATCGATCCTGCGCTTGGGTGCCGGAGTTGCCCGCATGATTTCGTATTGATACTGCCAACTGATCGCTCGCTTCTGGCTCAAATCTTCTGTTGCTTCGTACGTCACACCGAAGTCCGAAAGATCGTCTGTCAGATGTCCGCCCAGAATGCTATCGCGAGGATCCCTTGTCCAGTAGATGTAATGAATGTCGGGAAACATCCGGATGATCCACGGGAGGATCAAAGTAGTCTCGGGCAGTTTCCATCCCCGGTGTTCTGAATCGCTGGTCAAGACCGAGGAGAGATAGGACTCCACCAATCGCGTAAATGCGGGATCAATTGGCATCGTATGAAGTTCCGAAAAATCCCAGTGCAAACCACCCAAATGCTTCACGTGAGGTGCCATAACTCGGCAAGCCTCATACAGGTCCCAGGGTGGAATAAGGTCACTCGATTCGTTCAGTTCAGCGCCCATATAGACGCCACTTTCGGCAAGCGTGCGCGACATCGCACGCGTTCCAGAATGCCCACGTCCGATGACGGTAACTATCATAGTTTCAGCCTACGACCCCGCATCAATGCAGTGGTCGGAATGTCTGACGGTATTACCTTGAAATCCAATCTGACGGCTACGAACTGAGCGGTTTTTATCGACTTGGGCAACGATTTGCGCATCCCATCATTCGGATCATCAGAATCACTAGATGTTTCACCCTGTTCTAGCAGTACGAGGGCACAAACCAGCCCTTGGCGCCAGTGGCATGAAGCGAACTTATTATCATCTGCAGTGACAAAAGCCACAACAATTGAGGTTCATCCACGCATCGCCAAAGGGCGGTCATCATCGGACTGCGCGTCCTTCTCCCTTTGGTACGCCCGATCCAGCGCTTCAGGAGGCGTTAGGAACCAGATTCCAACCGCCAGAACGGTTGCCGCCCCGATGAACGCAAACCAAGTGAACGAGACCTGCCAACCCAAATGGAGTGACCATGAAGGATTAACCTTGCCGGGAAGATCACCCAAGACCGATGTAGCTACCAAACCTGCAATCAAAGCGATGACATTCCCTCGATCCGATCCTCGACTCTTGGAGAAGATTCCCAAGAGGAATACGCCCAGCATCGGACCCAAGATATATCCTGCGATACCAAGTACAACTGGAATGATTCCAATGTCAGGATTCTTGACTTTCAGGTAGGCAAACGCACCCGCGACAAGGATCATCAGCAGAGCAAAGATAACCGTAAAGGCTCGAGCCACCTTTAAAATCTGCGCTTCGCCATATCCCTTTGGCTTGGCAACGAACGGGACGTAAAAGTCGTTGGTCGCACTGGTAGCCAGCGAGTTCAGAGCCGCCGAAAGGGACCCCATCGCAGTGGCAAACACACCGGCCAAGACGATGCCTCGAATTCCAACAGGCAAGACGTTGAGAATGTAGCTCCCAAACACGTCCGCTTGAGATTTGGGCTGAAGGCTAGGATTCACCTTATAGAACGCCAACAGCAAAATACCAATGAGGGTGAAAGTCGTTGCGATCGGTATATCCATGAATGCTGCGGTTAGCAGACTCCGCCGGGCTTTCTTTGCCGTTTCAGCAGTCAGGAGCCGTTGAGCCATATCTTGGTCTGTGCCAAACGCTGCGATATTCATTGCGGTTGATGCAATGACTGCCGAGATCAATGTGTAATCGTTGGTGATGATCTCTTTCAGATAATCCATCACCCCCATCGGCAGTGGTTCGGCTCCCGCCGGGATCATCTTCTGTGCAACTTGCCAATCTTGAATCGAACCGTGATCAAATCCAGAAACAAAATAGCCCTGGAGTGTCGTCATCTTTGGCACGAGCCGAAGCAGTTCACCAAATCCACCAATATGATTGAGGAGAGTGAAGCACGCCACCAATGCTGAGCCGAACATCAATGTGGCCTGCACCACATCCGTCCAAATGACGGCTTTGATTCCACCCTTGACGGTGTAGATGCCCGTCATGATGCTGAGCAAAATGATCGCAATCAAATAGGGTGAGACATCATTGACAGGCTTTTGAGAGACCACCACCGGGTGTCCACCGTTTTGAACCACCTGCCAAGCCAAGACCATGACAATGCTTGGGATGAACAATCGAGTCCCCGAAGCGAGAGTCCTCATCACAAGAAACAGACCCGAAACGAAATTCTTGGTGACGGGACCGAATCGAATCTCAAGGTAGTCGTAAACGGTGTAAACCTTGTACGTGTAAAACGGCTTGAGAAACCAGTTGGCCACAATCCAACGCCCAATGATGACGCCGAAAGTCAAAAGGGCGTAGGCCAAACTCTGCTTCTTGAAACCCTCAGTAGGTGCCCCCAAAAAAGTTGCCGCACTTGTTTCAGCCGCAATGATAGAGGCCATGACCGCCCACCATGGGATCTGCCGTCCCCCAAGTGCGAAGTCTTTGAGAGTGTTCTCTCGCCGACCCATGATCAACCCGATCGCCGAAATCACTCCGAAGTAAAGGAGCACAATGGCGCAATCGATCGCCAAACCCATGTCCAGCATTATGAGCCTATCGCACCGACTCGCCTAGCCCTGATTGAGCTTTTCGATCAGGGCATCCACGTCATAAACGCAACCACCCCAAAGACCACCGCTGGCCGTCACCATCGCCGCCCAAAGTCGAGTGTCGTCGGGCAAGCCAGGGTCTGGAGCCAGATCAGATTGAGTGACTCGCTCCGCGAAGTCTGGGGCATCGACAACATTGACGGATGCCGCTAGATTCACTCGATCTACGACAATCTCAATGCAATCTCCGTCCTGCAGCTTGCCGATAGGGCCGCCCGCCAATGCTTCGGGACCAATGTGTCCGATGCAGGCACCCGTGCTTACTCCTGAAAATCGGGCATCAGTGATTAGCGCGATCTCTTTGCCATAGGGCAAGTACTTCAGCGCACTGGTCAACTGATAAGTCTCTTCCATCCCGGTGCCCAATACCCCTCTGCCCATCAACACGATGACATCACCGGCTTCGACTGTTCCGTCTTTGATGGCTCTAATTGCATCCTTCTCTGAAGTAAATACTTTGGCTGTTCCGCGCTTGCGGTAGACACCGTCAGAGTCCAAAACCGTCGGATCGATGGAAGTGGCTTTGATCACACTTCCCTGGGGAGCCAAGTTTCCAGTTGGGAAGCAAACGGTACTGGTTAGCCCCTTGGATTTGGCCCGATCCGGAGAACAAATCACATCGTCTGGGTCAACGCCATCCGCCTCCGATAGCCGTCGACGAACTTTGTCTCGCCGCTCTGATTGCTCCCACTCATCAAGATTTTCGTCAATCGTTTTGCCATTCACGGTTAGACAATCGACATGGAGGAATCCCAACCTTCTGAGGTGAAGCATCACTTCGGGGATTCCACCGGCAAGGTACATCCTCACTGTGGGATGGTTTGCTGGACCGTTCGGCAACACATCTACCAATCGTGGAACCGACCGATTCACACGAATCCAATCTTCTACCGTGGGCCGGTTCAAGCCCGCGGCGTACGCGATCGCTGGAATATGAATCAATAAGTTCGTCGACCCGCCGCACGCTGCATGAACCAGCATCGCGTTTTCGATGGATCGATCCGTTAAAATGTCGCGCCCCGTCACTCCGTTTGTGGTCATTTCACAAATTGCCCTTGACGAACGGGTGGCGATATCCAGCCAAATCTTCTGACCACTAGGAGCGAGGGCAGCGTGAGGAACCGTCATACCCAGCGCTTCCGCAACCGCTTGGGCTGTTGCGGCTGTTCCAAAGAATTGGCATCCACCACCAGGAGTTGCGCAAGCTCGACAGCCCAGTTCAGCCGCTTCCTTAAGGGTCAACATCCCATGAGCAAATCGAGCACCGATCGATTGAATTTTGGCGGCATCTTCTCCATGCTCGGGAGGCAAAGTCACCCCCCCAGGGACGATGATGCATGGAAGATCTCGCATTGCCGCCAAAGCCATGATCATAGCGGGCAGCCCCTTGTCACAAGTGGCAACTCCCAGCACTCCTCGACGATTAGGCAACGAACGTATCAGTCGGCGCATCACAACTGCAGCATCGTTCCGATAGGCCAGAGAGTCAAACATTCCGGCAGTCCCCTGTGTGCG
>Ga0164297_10000190_pt1 | contig 80602 bp, 70 predicted proteins | sample GEODES058metaG_FD_113539 | JGI IMG/M metagenome (GOLD analysis project Ga0164297, IMG submission 113539) | Dystrophic lake water microbial communities from Trout Bog Lake, Wisconsin, USA - GEODES058 metaG | ecosystem: Environmental > Aquatic > Freshwater > Lake | place: USA: Trout Bog Lake... | reverse complement strand
TCGCGCAGCTTCTTGATGATTTCCTCTGCTGTGTGTCTCTTGCGTTTCATGTCGTCTGATGGTGCGCTTCGCGCACTTCAGACTCTCATAACATGTGGATCAGCTTTTGGGGAGCAGATCAATGGCAAGCACAAAAGGCTGGCCCGCAAAACTGCTGATTAACTTTGTGAGTTTGTCCGCTTGATGCTCCCTCTCAAAAGCATCCTCTTTAAACGGATCATTGTGCGGTACAGCAATTGCATCTGGTGTGTGCCTCAGTGCCCGGTGAGTGGTGGTGCTCATAAGTCGATTTTTTAAACCAACGCATACGCTGCTGCTTTGCAAGCCCGCACGCTGGTTCCAATTGACACTGTTGTAGTTTTTTCGGTAAAATTTACGCGCAGGCGCGGGAATGCCCCCGGACTGCCAGCACGCTACGCGGGCGCATCTGGCGGAGGGGGATCATCTTGATCCCCGGTTTGGCAGCGATGGGCGAGGCGGAATGCGGCGGGGTCAAGATGATCCCTCTCCGCCAGATGCGCCGCACGCTCAATCCGGACGGCGATCCAGAATGCCTTTGGCTTTCTCAAGCTCATTCGCGGCCCAGTCGCTGACGCCGGGTTCGTCGGTGTCGGCAGAGCCGGTGACGTGGAGGCGGCGGACGTAGTATTTGTCGAGGAAGGTGACGATCTTTTCGGAGACACCGAGGATGCCGCGATGGACGTGGAGGACGGGCTTCTTCTGCTTCTTGGCAGAGCTGACGGCTTTCTGGGCGGTGCCAGCGGCCTTGGCGGCGAGGGTGAAGACGAGGGTGGCCTCGGCATCACGCACGTTGGAGCCGACGGCTTCGAGCACGTTTTCAGTCTCGCCTTCCTTGAGCTTGTAGCGTGGATCGAGAGGCTCGGCAGCGCCGAGGAGCAGGCCTTTGGGGCACCAGCCGCCGTGGGGAAAGGTGTGTTTCAGCGCCCAGTCCAGCGCGGCGCGTTCGACGCCCAGTTGGGCACCGGTGATAATGATGAGTTTGCAGGCCATGTTCGACTCAGAAGAAATCAGGACTGCGCTGGCAGCAAGCACGATCTCGGATTATTCCAGATGCTGCCCGAGCATGAGGTCGAGATTGCGTTCGACGATTTCGCCCATGGATTTGCAGGAGTCAAAGAGGTGGGTTCTGTGATACTCGCCGAGTTCGGCGCGGAGTTGGACGACTTTTTCAAAGGGCTCGACGGCATTGTTCTTCATGCAATGCAGCAGTGCGGTGATGCGCTGCTGCTCGGAGCGGTAGCGGCGGGAGATGAGGCTGCGCTCTTCCTCCTGGTACTGCTTCATGGTGGGAGTGTTGAGGCAGGTGGAGCAGAGCTGCACAACGGGGTTGTTCTCCTTGAAGAACTGCGGGAGGTACAGGCTTTTGCGGCCTTCGTAGCTCTGCTGGTCGAAGTCGATGGCGCGGACGCGGTACTGCACCTCCTCGAAGTCGGGCGTCATGTCGATGACGTAGTTGTAGCTGCGCATGTCGCCGAGGAGGCGGATGAAGCAGCGCTCGCTGAATTTGACGAACTCCTTGGCGAGACGCACGCCATTGAAGTCGGGGCGGTGGAGGTAGTCGCGGATGAAGGCGTCGCCGGGAATGCCTGCGATGTGCTCCTCCACCAGGGTGCCGCCACGGTGCATGAGGTAGTTGATGCGGTTGGGCGAGAGCAGGTGCTCCAGCTCCAGGCCATAGACGCGGGAGGCGTCCGCCGTCTTCACGTAGAAGTGGTCGTAGTTGTCGTTGTACTGGTTCACCACGCGCACGCGGAAGGGGCGGGAGTTGCCAAATTCGCAGTAGTCCACGCGCTCGACGTAGAGATGTGGCACGGCGTGGAAGTCGCCGGTGCGGAGCTGGGAGTAGATGCTGGTGAGCTTGGGGTAGAGCTCCTGCTGCAGCTCGCGCGGATAGAGGACGCTGCTCCAGTAGGTGGCGTTTCCTTCCTTGTCGAAGAGCGGGTAGCTTTCGGAGAAGTTGCGCAGTTCGTCATACGTCGTTGGCAGCGAGTAGCAGCGGCCAAACTGGTCGAGGTAGGCGATCAGCTCATCGGTGACCGTGATGAAGTTTTTGCGCTTGGTGATCTCATTCATGCCGCCGGTGTCGCAGTTCCTGTTCCAGATGGCGACGGAGCTTGCAGGAAACCGCTGTGCGTGAGGCTCTGCAAGTAGAGCTGCATGCGGGCAAGATTGATCGGCGGGAAGTCGACGCCAGTGCCTTGCAGATCATGCAGCGTATTGCGGCAAAACTCCGTGGATTGCTTCTGCACGAACTGCGTGAGTACCTGGCGAGGAACGAACAACTGATAGGCAGCGATCGGGTTTTGCTGAAGGTTCATGCCGCTGCCCAGCAGTGCGGCACCCCATTCTTCATCCGGCACGATACGAAGGTTGTAGCCACAGGCCTGTGTGAGTTCCAGCAACTCGCGGAAGTCGGGAGCGGCAGGGTTGATGAGATGGTAATTGCGCCCGGTACCAGTGAGACTGAGCGAGAGCCGTACCATGGCGGCGGCCACAAAATCGACTGGAGTTAGGAGGCTGTTGGTGGCGGAGTCCGGACCCGCACCGATGGCGATGCAGGTTTTCAGGAAGAGCCAGACGACGTTGTCGGTGGGGCAAATGCCGGTGCGGTCATCACCGACGAGGAGGCCGGGGCGGTATACTTGGACTGGCAGGCCGAGCGCGCGGGCCTGCACAAACAACTGCTCCGCCACCCAGCGGCTCTGGCTGTAACCCATCACCAGCATGGCATGATCTGACAGCGGATCATCTTCCTGCAAGCCTTGGTCCGTGGTGGAATGGCTCGCGCCCAGAATGCTGACGCTGGAAAGGTAGTTCACCGGTTTGAGCCTGCTCTGCGCGGCCAGACGGATGATCTCCACCGAACCATTCACATTCACCTGCTTGAGCTGGGAATAGGGAAGGATGTGATTGACGTGCGAAGCGGTGTGATAGATCACGTCCACCGTGGCGGCAAGCTCAGCAAAGGTGGCGGGATCGAGCCCGAGCAGGGGCTGCGCGAGATCGCCCAGGACTGTGACCAACCGAGGGCGGAAGGACTCCTCCCAGCAGCCGTAGTGGGCCAGATGGGTTTCAAGCTGTTGCGCGACCGTAGCGGCGTCCGTGCCGGTGAGCAGGCAGTGCACTGTGGCATGGGTCTGCTGCAGAAGATCCCGCAGGAGGTAGGCACCGAGAAACTCCAAGGCTCCGGTGACGAAAATTTGCTGTGGCTGCAGGATCTGCGACACAGGGATCTCGCCGGTGGCGAACGGGATCTCCCAGCGGGCGAGATCGGCATCCAACACAAAGTCGCCTTCGGTAGCGGCAGATTCCTGCGCCGAGGCAGCGATGGCAGATTCGCTTTTGCCGCCGGTCAGATTGTGGAGCAGGATTTCGCTGAGCTTATGCACCGTCGGTGCGCCGCCCATGAGCTGTCCGGTGGGAATGGCGATGCCGGTGAGACTTTCGATCTGATGAATCAGCTCCACGGCCATGAGCGAATCGAGTCCGATTTCGTTGAGCGGGCGGCGTGGGTCGATCTTGGCTGCCGAAGTGCGCAGCACTTTGGCCACCTGCTCACGCAGGAAGGTTTCGAGAATGGGGAGCTGATCTTCAGACTTGGCCGCGAGAACGCTGTCGCGCAGCCAGTTGGTGCCGCTGCTGGCGGTTTGCTTCAACGCGTCCTCGGTCGTCAGCAGGGCATAGCGAGGAGTCGAAATGAGACGCTGTGTGACACCCGCCCACTTGGCCCAGTCGATGCGCGAAACCATCATCTGGCTGATGGCGGGCTGCTGCATGAGGCGGCCAAGGATGGGCAGAGTCTCGGCAGGGGTGAGCCCCGACCAGCCGATGCGGGCAAAGTGCTCCTCCAGTTTTTTGTGCCGCGCCACGTAGCCGACACCGGCCATGACACCCCAGTTGATGGTCAGACCGGGAAGGCCCTGCAGGCGGCGCTGATGGGCGAGGGCATCCAGGAAGGCATTGGCAGCGGCGTAGTTGCCCTGGCCTGGACTGCCGACGAGTGAAGCCACCGAGGAGAACATGACGAAGTGATCCAGCGGGAGATCCTGGGTCTGCAAGTGCAGGTTCCATGCGCCATTCATCTTGGGCGCGGTGACTTTCTCAAAGCGTTCGGCATTGAGCTGGGTGATGAGGCCGTCATCCAGCACCATGGCGACATGAAACACCCCGCGCAGCGGCGGATGGCTGGCCTTGATTTCTTGCAGCAAGGTGGTGACGCTGGCGGGATCGCTCACATCAGACTTCATCACGGTCACTGTCGCACCTGCGGCCTGCATGGCCGCCACGCCTTCACGGCCTTCATCGGTGGAGAGGCCGCTGCGCCCGGTGAGGACGACGTGGCGCGCTCCCTGCGCTACTAACCACTGCGACATGGCTAGGCCGAAGCCACCCAGACCACCGGCGACGAGATAGGTGGCCTGAGGATCGAGCTGAAGCAGCCCCGCCGGTGCATCGGCCGTGAGCTTGATTTTGGCATGTTCGACCGTGAGCACGACTTTGCCGATCTGACGAGCCTGCGTGATGTAACGGAACGCGCGCCCGGCTTCGGAGAGCGGAAAGGAGCGGTAAGGCAGCGGCGGCAGCTTCCTGGAGAGGAAGAGCTTCCTGAGCATCTGCATGATGCCACTGGAGTTCTTCGGGTCGATCGCGTGGCCGAGATCGATGGCATGGTAGGAGAGGTTTTTGCGGAACGCAAAGAGCCCCACCTTGGTGTTGCCATAGATGTCACGTTTGCCGATTTCCAGAAAGCGGCCGTACTGTCGCAGAATCGAAAGACTTTGATGAATGGCCTCACCTGCGAGTGAATTGAGCACCAGGTCGATGCCTTCTCCCTGCGTGATACGCATGATTTCCTCGGCAAACGCCACGGTGCGGGAATCGAGTACATGAGGGACGCCGATCTGTTTGAGAAAGCCACGCTTCTCCTCACTGCCGGCAGTGGCGAAGACTTCGGCACCCCTGGCCTGCGCGAGGCGCACAGCGGCCTGTCCCACACCGCCGGTGGCGGCGTGGATGAGCACACGCTCGCCCTTCTGCATGCGGCCTTGATGTGAGAGAGCGTAGGAGGCGGTGAGGTAAGCAACCATCATGGTGGCCGCTTCTTCCATGGTCAGATGCGCCGGCTTGGGCAGGACGGCGTAAGCCACCGTGGTGACGTAACTGCTGAAGCTGCCAGCCGCGAGCGCCATGACTTCGTCGCCAATCTTGAACTGGGTCACGCCTTCACCGACACGCACGATGCGTCCGGCACATTCGTCACCGAGCATCATGGCATCCGCAGCCTCGGCGGGATAAATGCCGAGGGCTTTCATCACATCGCGGAAATTCAGGGCGGCGGCACAGACTTCGATTTCGACTTCACCTGCGGCGGGTGCGTGGCGCTGCTTGGCGCGGAAGACGAGCTTGTCGAGCGAGCCGGGCTTGGCCGACTCCAGACGGAAGCATTGATCAGCCTTCAGTGTATTCTGGGCAGACAGCACCAGGCCATCCAAAGAACCATGGGCAAGACGATGGACGTAGCGTGCCTCACCCCGGTGCGCGATTTCATCTTCCGCATCGGCATGGAGCAGTTCATGAATGAGCGTCTGCGCATCACCGGGAGTTGGTGCCGGATCAAGGTCGAGCGAGTGGCAGTGCAGATCCGGCTGCTCGCTCATGATGACGCGGACGAGGCCATTGAGAGGAGCCTGCGCGAGTGACAGGCCGGTCAAATGGGCGCCCACGGGCTGGGAGCCACGAGTGACGAACCAAAGCTGCGGCCCGACCGCAAGCTGGGCGCCATGGAAGGCCTGCACCAGATAAAGCGGGCTGTGGGTGACGAAGGTCTGTGCCGCTGCGAGTGCGGCGGTGGACACTTCCCAGCCTGCGGGCGCGTCCAAACTCCACAGATGCACGAGACCGCGCAGTCGTTCGAGGCGATGTTCGGCGGAAAACAGCCGAACGTAATCTTCGGCCGCAGCAGGGCGGAGGGTCACTTCGTCTGCGGAGAGGCGGGCGAAGGTGTCGCCAGGGCGCACCATGAGGCAGGTCTCTCCGCGCTGGCGCAGCAACTGGGCGGCTTGGTCGGCAAGGCCGCCCGCATCCGCAAAGATCAACCAACTGCCTGGCTCGTTCGCTTCTGCCGGCGCGGCTTCAGGTGTCAGGGGAATTGCCGCAGGGCCGCGAGCAAGCAGCACGACCTGGCCGGTGGAGATGTCATGGGTTGGGTCCGTGGTGACCTCGATGTCGGCAAAGCCAGCGGCCTGCAACAGCTTGCGCCAGTCGGCCGCAGGCAGCAGCGGATGTTCGGCGCGCAGTGCGGTATCTTGGAACTGCCACCAGCGTTCTTCCTGGCCCAGCACCAGATCATGCCATGCGCAAGGACGGTCCGTCTCCAACACGATCAGCAGGCCGCCGGGAGCGAGAAGCTGCCGCGTCCTCGTGAGGCTTTGCTGCACATCCTGAGTTTGGGACAGGGCATTGGAGAGAATGACGATGTCGAAACGCTCGGTGGCGAAACCTTGATCCTCCAACGGCACATTGAGATCGAGTGCCTGATAGGTCACGCCGGCATAATCCGAGAACTTCTGCCGGGCTTGGTCGAAGTAACGGTCCGTGGGGTCGGTGTAGCGATATTCGACCGCAGTGGCGGGGAGGCAGGGCAGCACGCTGGCGGTCACACCGCCGGTGCCGGCACCTATTTCGAGGATGCGGGTGCTGCGGCCTTCAGGCAGATGAGCGAGAGCTGCGGCCACGGTTTCGCCGACGATGTGGTTGTAAACGCGCGTGAGGACCGAGTCAGCCTGGAAGTGCTCCAGCATGTTCGGCGAGATCAACCGGGCGGTCTCAAAAGTGCCACGCAACACCTCAGGCAGAGCACTGGCGCAGCGATTGAGCAGGATGAGATCAGGATGGAAGGAGGGGAAATCGAAGACGATCTCACGCCAGAGCTTGGTGACGTTTGCAGCGGCGGGCAGGGAGGCAACACGCCATGTTTTCTCATCGGCGGGCACCGCTTGCAGGGGGCCGTCCTGCTCCAGCAGTGTCAGCAAACGGCGCAGCAGGCGCTCATGTTTGGCCGGCACTTTGAGGCGTTTTTGCAACGCCGTGAGTGAGATGACCTCGTTAAGTTTGGGACGCCAGCCGATTTTTTTGAAGGCGGCGAAGATGTAAGACTGACAGAGTTGAAGCAACTGCGGCTCCCACTTCGCGAGGCGCTGGTTCAGGCCCAGATGGGTGCTGAACTCAGCCGCACTGGCGCTGAGCTTGGCAGCGAGGATGGCGTTGTCTGGCAGGTGGTCGGCAGACTGCGCTTCAGGCGAAACAGACAGCAGTGGTTTGAGTTGCCACTGCGGGGTGTAAAGCCAGTCCGCCTGGGCACCAGAGCCCGGAAGGGCACGCATTTCGGTGAATTTGCACTGAAAACCGAAGATCTCCATGAGCAGGTTGCCGGCGTCATCGAGAATGTAAAGGTTGCCGACCGTGATCTTTTTGGGAATGAACTCGGTCTTGCGAGCATAGGCCCAAACCTTTGCGCCGGGCTTGCTGTAAATACGGATACGCCCCATGCGCGCGGGCAGATAGAGGCCGTCTCCGGGAATGGCAATGGTGGATTGAATGCAGGCGTCCAGCAGCGCGGGATGGACGGTGTAATGATCCATTTCTTGCTCAATAGCAGGCGGCACCTCCACCCGGGCCAGAGCCTCCTCATCATTGGCCCAGGTTTCCTGGATGCCTTGAAACAAGGGACCGTAATTCAGTTCAATGATTGCTGCGGTTTGATAAAACTGAGTTGAATCAGAATGCAGCGGGCAGCGTGCTTTGATGGCGACCAGATCGAAGGGGGCGGGCCGGGTAGGCTCCGACTCGGTGCGCATTCGGCCGGTCACATGCGGTATCCAGTTGGGCGGGTCGCTGGTGAGGGTGCTCTGAATGACAAAGGTGGAATCCTCCGGCTGAGTGACGATCTGCATCGTGGGCATCTCGTCCCCAGCGGGAATGAGGCAGCCGCGCTGGATGTCGAGTTCTTCGATGACGAAGGGTTTGTTTTTGAATAGCTCGCCACTGGCGGCCAGGGCCATCTCAATATAGCCAGCCCCTGGAAAAACCATGTGCTGACCGACGCAATGGTCCCGCAGCCAGGGTTGCTGGCGTTTGTCCAGTGGGGCATCCCAGGCAGGGTGGATGCCGATGAGCGGCAGCTTGAGGAGGGGGTTGAGCTGCGGGAAACAGCGCAGGCGCAGCGATGCGGCGGGCTCATGCCAATAACGCGCATGCTGCCAGGCGTGGGGAGGCAGCCGCACTGCCGCGCTGAGGTGAGGATAAAGCGACTGCCAAGCGACGGCATGACCGTGGACGTGCAGAGCACCCAGAGAGCCGAGTAGCGTGGCGCGTTCTGGCTGGTGACGCCGCAGGGAAGGCAACACGAGTCCGGCAGCCTGCGCGTTGGCAAGGCTCTCCGTCATTGAGTTGGACAACACCGGGTGCGGGCTGATTTCCAAAAAGTGGGTGTAGCCAGCGGCAATCAGAGATTCGATCGCCGGAGCGAACAAGACCGTCTGGCGCACGTTTTGCCACCAGTAGTCGGCATGGAAGATCTCACCTTCGGCATGCTGCCCCGTGACGGTGGAATAGAGCGGCAACTTCGCAGCCTGTGGTTCCAAGCCTTGCAAGGAGGTGGCCAGCTCGGCCTGCACCGGGTCCATGTGCGCGCTGTGAAAGGCGTAGTTCACCGGCACCTGCCGCACAAACATCTGGAGTTGCTCAAGCTCGCGGAAAATTTCTTCCACGGCATCCGCATCTCCGGCGATGGAAACCATCTTGGGTCCGTTGACGGCAGCCAGCGAGACGCGGCCTTGGTATTTGGCGATGCGAGCCTCGGCCTCCTCCTTGGTGAGCGCGGCAGCGATCATCTTCCCACGCTCTGGCGCATGTTCCATGCAGCGGCCACGGTGATAAATGACGCGGATGGCAGCTGGTAGATCGAGAACACCTGCTACATAGGCGGCGGCGACTTCCCCCACACTGTGGCCCACGACTGCCTGCGGGCGTATGCCCCAGGACTGCCAGAGCGCGGCCAGGGCAATCTGGATGGCAAAAATCGCGGGTTGGGCGAACTCAGTTTCGTTCATGCGCGAGCTGGTCTCATCCCGCTGCAATTCATCGAGCAGTGCCCAGCCGCCGAGCTTGAGCATGGCTTCATGGCAGTCCTGAATGGTCTGGCGGAACACCGGCTCGGTAGCCAGCAATTCACGGCCCATGGCCCACCATTGTGGCCCCTGACCGCTGAAGACGAACACCAGTCGGGCTTTTTTAGCTGGCTGGCCAGAGCTGAGTCCGGGCGCGGCTTCACCATTCAAGAAGGCTGTGAGCGATTTGCTCAAATCTGCCCGCGTGCGGCCCACGACGGTCAGGCGCTGGTCCCAGTGCGTGCGGCGGCGTGCGGCGGCGGCGCAGATGTCATTCAGCGGGATGGAGGGGTCCGAATTCTCTAGGTAGGAGACAAAGGCGCGTGCTTCAGCCTCCAAGGCAGAGTCGCCGCCGCGTGAGGACAGCGGCAGCAGCAGATCGGTTTCATCGTCGCTGGCGGGGACATCGGGAAGCGGGGTAGGGACGGTGGGCTGTGGCGCGGCTTCGAGCACGGCATGGGCATTGGTGCCGCCAAAGCCAAAGGAGTTGATGCAGGCTAGCAGCCGGTGCGAGGCATCCTGCTTGAGCGGGGTCGCTTCCGTGGGCACCTTGAGGCACATGCCGGTGAAGTCGATGGCCGGATTGGGCTTTTTGAAATGCAGGTTAGGCGGGACGACGCCGTGCTTGAGACAAAGCGCCACCTTGATGATGCCTGCGATGCCTGCCCCGGCTTCCAGATGGCCGATGTTGGTTTTGACCGAGCCGATGAGACATTCCTCACCCGGTGGGCGTCCGGTGCCGAGGACGGTGCCAAGGGCCCCCGTCTCGATGGGGTCTCCTACCGCAGTGCCGGTGCCGTGAGCTTCGACGTATTGAATGTCATGGGGAGAAATACCGGCAAGCCGACAGGCTTCGACCACGAGCGCCTGCTGCGAGGTGCGGCTGGGCACGGTCATGCCAGTAGTGCGGCCATCCTGATTGACGGCGGTGCTGCGGATCACTGCATAGATTTGATCACCGTCCCGGAGGGCGGCGGAAAGCGGCTTCAAGCAGACGGCCCCCGCGCCTTCACCACGCACAAAGCCATTGGCGCTGGCGTCAAAGGCCTTGCAGCGGCCATCTGCCGAGAGCATGCCCATGCTGGAAAATGCGATGAACAGATGCGGGGAAATGAGGCAGTTCACCCCGGCGGCGATGGCGCGCTGGCATTCCTTGTTCCACAACGCCCGGCAGGCCATATGCACCGCCACCAGGGAGGAAGAACAAGCGGTGTCCACCGCCACGCTGGGGCCCTGCAGATTCAGCACATACGAGATGCGATTGGCGGCGATGCTCGAAGAACCACCGGTGGCAGAGTAGGCATCCACGGTGCCACGACCCGCATCCGAGGTTTGCAAAGTGGAGTAGTCACTGGTCGAAATGCCGACGAACACACCGGTGTCGTCACCCTTGACCATGTCGAGCTGTTGACCGGCATCTTCCAGCGCCTGCCAGGAGGCCTCTAGCAACAAGCGCTGCTGGGGGTCCATGTGGCTTGCTTCACGGTCAGTGATGCCGAAGAAAGCAGGGTCAAACTGATCGATGCCCTCAACGAGTCCCGCCCACTTGGAGTAGGTTTTGCCAGGCTTGCCCTGTTCCGGGTCATAGTAGGCGCGGTGGTCCCAGCGGTCCTGCGTGATTTCTTTGACCGCATCCACGCCGTCCAGCATCATTTTCCAGTAGGATGCCGCGCTGTTGGAGCCGCCAGGCAGGCGGCAACCGATTCCAATGATTGCGATGGGTTCCAGGGGGGTATCTGACATGGCTGTGTTTTGACTTGCTTACTTGCTCACGGTGCGGCTTGTCAAGAAACCGGCTTGGAAATAGCATGCTCCTGGCGTTGCACAGATGTCGGGCATGAGTTTGACAGAGGTGTGACTTTTTTGTCATCGCAGCCGTTGCAATTTTCTTCACGAATGATCAACACCCTCAACCGCAAGCTTCTCCGCGACATCGGCGGCATGAAGGGCCAGGTGCTGGTGGTGAGCCTGGTCATGGCCTGCGGGGTGGCGATGATGATCGTGTCGCAAAGTGTGATTCTGAGCCTGGAGCGCGCGCGGGACGCGTACTACCAGCGCTACCGCATGCCGGATGTGTTTGGCGTGTTGAGCAGCGCCCCGCTGTCCCTGCGCAACCGGCTGAGCCACATCAATGGAGTGACCACGGTGGAACTGCGCGTGGTGAAGAACGCGCTGCTGGACATGGAGGGCATGCAGGAGCCGGTGCGGGCGCGGCTGGTCTCCCTGCCTGAGGAAGGGGAGCACGGTCTGAACCAGATTTATCTGCGGCGCGGCAGGCTGCCCCAGGCAGGGGCGCAGCGGGAGGCGGTGGTGAGCGAGGCCTTTGCCCAGGCGCATGGTCTGCAGATAGGCGACCGCATCACGGCCATCCTGAACGGCCACCGCGACCACCTGGACATCTGCGGCGTTGGCCTGTCACCGGAGTTTGTGTTTGAGGCGGCACCGGGGCAGACGCTGCCGGACAACCGGCACTACGGTGTGTTCTGGCTCCGCTACCCGTCCCTAGCGGCGGCCTTTGATCTGGATGGCGCGTTCAACGACTTCTGCATGGATCTGTCTCCCGGCACGGACCCGCAGGGGGTGATCGAGGCAGTGGACGAAATGCTGGCCACCTATGGCTCGCCGGGTGCCTATGCGCTGAGCGATCACCCCAGCTCCAAGCGGCTGGGTGACGAACTGCGGATCGTACGTGCGCTGGCGCTGGCCTATCCGATGGTGTTTTTGTGCGTGGCGGCGTTCATGGTGAACTCGGTCACCTCGCGGCTGGTGCGGCTGCAGCGGGAGCAGATAGCTCAGCTCAAGGCACTGGGCTACACCTCCTGGCAGGTGGGGCGGCACTACCTGAACTACGCGCTGGTCATCGTGGCAATAGGCACAGCACTTGGGATTGTAGCGGGGTGGCGTCTGGGGCACATCATGCTGGCGGCGTACACACGGCTGTTTCATTTTCCAGAGCTGCAGTTTCAATTGGACCAGAGGGCACTGGTGATGGCGCTGCTGGTGAGTGTGGCGGCTGCCGTACTGGGGGTGGCGGGGGCGGTGTGGCTGGCGGTGAAGCTCTCCCCGGCGGAGGCCATGCGGCCTGAGCCACCGGCGGATTTTAAGCCTTCGCTGCTGGAGCGACTCGGGCTGACGCGGGGTGCGGGGCTGGTGTTTCGCATGGCGCTGCGGAACATTGAACGCCGTCCGACGCAGGCTTGGTTCACCGTGGCGGGGCTGGCGCTGGCCACTGGCCTTCTGGTGTTGCCGGGGGCGCTGGCGGACAGTGTGGACCAACTGCTGACGTATCAATGGGCTGACCACTTTCGACAGAATGTGATGATCCACATGCGGTCGCCGGCTTCCCGCAACATGCAGCATGACCTGGAGCACCTGCCCGGGGTCAGTCTGGTGGAACCGGTGCGCGGCTTCATGGCACGAGTGAGTCATGCGCATCATGCGCGCCGATTGTACATTTTAGGGTTTTCCAAGAACAGCAAGCTGATCCACCCACGGGACACGGAGGGGCGGGCCTTGGTGCTGCCCTCGGAGGGGCTGGTCCTTTCCCAGAAACTGGGAGAGGTGCTGGGGGTGAAGGTGGGAGACAGCATCCAGGTGCAAACGCTGGAGGGGCGCTGCGAGAGTCTGGAGGTCAAGGTGCGCGGCTTCATGGCGGACTTCTATGGCATGTCGGTGTATATGGACATCGACGCGGTGCGCCGCTTGCTGCGGGAAGGCGAGACGATGACGAGCGCGATGATGAGCGTGGATGCCAACCGCTGGGATGACTTCATGCGCGAGGTGAAAACCCAGCCGAAGATCGAGTTTGCAGGCGTGAAGAAAAACGAACTGGCGGCGTTTCGCGCGTCCACGGGTCAGAGTATCGGCATGCTGCGGCAGTTGTTTCTGTGGCTGGCGGTGATCGTGGCCTTTGGGGTGGTGTATAACAGTGCGCGCATCGCGCTGTCCGAACGTGGGCGTGACCTAGCTACGCTCCGAGTGGTGGGACTGACGAAGCGCGAAGTGGCCGGCGTGCTGCTGGGAGAGCTGACGCTGCTGGTGCTAGTGGCGCTGCCGCTAGGCCTGGTCTTTGGCAGTGTGCTGGCCTCCTATGTGATCTCTGCCGTGAGCAATGAAACCGTGCGCCTGCCGCATTACATCAGCTCCATCACTTATGCGAACGCCGTGCTGGTGGTGCTGGCGGCTGCTGCTGCCTCCTTTGCCATGGTCGGCTTCATGCTGAACAAACTGGATCTGGTAAGTGTGCTCAATGCGCGTGATTGAGCGTATAGAGAGTGCCACATGCTCACTTCCCTCGACTTAAAACTCTTCCGCGACCTCGGTCGCATGAAGGGGCAGATCGTGGCGGTGAGTCTGGTGATGGCCTGCGGACTCTGGCGAGGCGTCATTACCGCCGAACCGCAGTGGCGGAAGTAGAGGCCCACTGGAACTCATTCGTCAGTCGGAAACGCAGCATGTTCAGTAGGGCGGTCTTACCCTGCCCGACGAACCTGATCGTTTGCGCGGCCACGTTGCCCTCGTTGTAAAGCGAAAGAATCAGGTCGCCGTTGTTGATCGTGAGATTCCATCCGGCGGTGGCGTCGTTCGCCGACGTGCGCTCGTGGTTGACATAGCCGCTCCAAGTCTCCTCAATCGTATGCGAATCGGTGACATCATCGAGGATGTGCAGCTTCGTTGATCCCGTGAAGCTCAACACGTCCTTGTCGATCTTGAAGCCAGACAGGGCCAGCTCGCCGTGGTCGTCTGCGGCGATGGACGGCTTGCCGTGGTTGATCTCTTTGCCTTCAAAGATTTCGACGGCCGTAAACGTGTTCCCGAAATAGAGGGTCCGGATTCCCGTGGTCGTCGTCAAGTGCAGCTCATCAGTGCCGCCGCCCGTCTGAATCCAGTCGTTGTTGTTGTTCATGACCCAGATGATGTCGTCCTGATGGCTTGCATAGATCCGGTGGTCCAGGTTTTCGCGAATCGTGAGTTGCAGGCGTCCCCAGTTCTTTCCATTGAGGGCCGTGGCGTCGATCTCCTCGACGTTTTTGATGACCCAATTGCCATCTACATAGATCTCACGGATCGTGCCGGGTGACTGCGTCATAATCGAGACCGCGTCGTAGCCGCCGCCGCCGTCGATGGTCGAACCGGGTATGCAGTAGTCGAACAAGTCATTGCCCGCGCCGCCAATCATGTGAGGAGGTTGACTCATTCCAAGGGCATTGACATCGAAGATGTCGCCGTGATCCGAACCCAGGAGGGTCACGCTCGACATGTGGGTGCTGACCATGTAAACACTGTGAGTCGAGAGCCGCGCGTCGATCGTGTGGAAGCCGACCACGTTGTCGCCGTTGAAGCCCTGCGAAGCCAGCTTCTGGGAATCATCGTTGGGGGTGACCTGCACCTTCACCAGCCCATCGGCCGGGTCCCACTTCGCGTCAGGGGCGATCACGAGTACGTCTTTGACGTAGTCGTTGATGCGGATGCCCGCGCTCAAATAGGTTTCGGTGCCGTGATACCAGACGGTGTCCTCGCCGAGGCCGCCGATGAAGACGTCACCAGCCTTGCCGTCGAAGGTCAGGTCCGTCAGCGCGTGGGAATAGTCGAAAACGTGACCGCCCTGGGGTGTGCGGGGCAGTCCAGTCCCGTCCGGCGGCAGATTCGGGTCGGCTAGACTGGCGGCCAGCTTCGATTCGGCGTCGAGCCACGTCTTGAACGTCGCGAGGTAGGACGCCGGAACGGCGGCGCTCGCCGGTAGGGTGGAAAGTAGCAGCGGCGTTGCGATGGCGATTATGAGCAAACGGCAGTTCATAGATGATCACAGAATTCTTTGTGTGATTTGAGAAAACTCATCTCTGCCGGGGCCTTGTCAAGCGTGTTTAAGTTGCTAGGCAAGAATGGCACTTGATTAAGCGCCTTGTCCGTGGACTTCGAGGGCTGTGGTGGAAAAAATGCCAGGCATGAATGGCATGCGGCTTCGACCGCTGGAGTGAATCACTCCATGCGCTTGCTAGGCACCATCCAATAGGAGCCAATGAGCTTGGAAAACGCGCGCGTGTCGTTGCTTGGCGGAAATCAATAATGGCATCTATTTTTGCAAAGCGCGCGCATGATCGTATCCATACGGACGCATGCTTACCTCCCTCGACTTAAAACTCTTCCGCGATCTTGGTCGCATGAAGGGGCAGATCGTGGCGGTGAGTCTGGTGATGGCCTGCGGACTGGCGATGATGATCATGACGCGGAGCATTCTGCTGACGCTGGAGAGCACGCGGGATGCGTACTACCAGCGCTACCGGTTGGCGGATGTGTTTGCTTCGCTGAAACGAGCGCCGAAGTCGCTGGCGGATCGCATCGCGGAGATACCGGGCGTGGCGGCGGTGGAGGCGCGGGTGGTGGTGGATGCGACGCTGGATCTCGCGGGCATGACGGAGCCTGCGACGGCGCATCTGGTGTCTTTGCCGGAGGGGAGAGCGCAGACGCTGAATCAGGTCTTTATCCGCCAGGGAAGGCTGCCGCTGGCGGATGAGCGGCGGCAGGCGGTGGTGAGTGAATCCTTTGCGTTGGCGAATAAGCTGGAAATCGGCGACAGCCTTGTGGCGGTGATCAACGGTCACCGTGATACGATCATCATCTGCGGGATCGGGCTTTCGCCGGAGTTTGTGTTTGAGGCGCGGCCTGGGCAGACGCTGCCGGACAACAAACGCTACGGCGTCTTTTGGATGAACTACCAAGCTATCGCCGTGCCGTATAATTTGGACGGTGCCTTCAATGATCTTTGCGTCGATCTTTCTCCAGGGGCGCAGGCGGAGCCGGTGATGGCGGAGATGGATCGGCTGCTGCTGGAGTATGGGGCGCAGGGGGCTTACACGCGGCAGGAGCATAACAGCTCACGGCGGCTTGACGATGAACTGCGCGTGGTGCGGGCGCTTTCGGTGGCGTATCCGGTGGTGTTTCTGAGTGTGGCGGCGTTCATGGTGAATGCGGTGCTGGCGCGACTGGTGCGGCTGCAAAGGGAGCAGATCGCGCAGCTCAAGGCGCTGGGGTATTCCTCCTGGCAGGTGGGGCGGCACTACCTGAACTATGCGCTGGTGATTGTGGTGCTGGGCACGCTGGCGGGCGGTGTGGTGGGGCGCTGGATGGGCGGAGGACTGCTGAGCATTTACGATCTGTTTTTCCGCTTTCCGGCGCTGACCTTTCGCATGGACTACAGTGCTGTGGGCGTGGCGTTGGTGGTCAGCACGGTGGCCGCTTTGCTCGGCGTCATCACCGTGGTGTGGATGGCGGTGAAGCTGCCGCCAGCGGAGGCGATGCGTCCGGAACCGCCGGCCGATTTCAAGCCTTCGATGCTGGAGCGCATGGGCCTCACACGTGGCAGCGGTCCGGCGCTGCGCATGGCTTTGCGCAACATCGAGCGCCGGCCGGTGCAGGCGCTGTTCACGGTGTTTGGCCTCGCTCTGGCCACGGGGCTGATGGTGCTGCCGGGATCCATGGCGGACAGCATCGACTACCTGCTGACCTACCAGTGGAATGATGTGCAGCGGCAGGATGTGGTGGTGTTTCTGGCCGAGCCTGGCTCTGGCGAAGCACTGCATGATCTGGAGCAACTGCCCGGTGTGCAGCGTGCCGAGCCCGTGCGCGCGGTGCAGGCGCGCATTCACTACGGCCACCATTCACGCAAGCTGGCGGTGACCGGCATGCCGCGTGGCGCCGACCTGAACCGGCTGCTGGATGCCAAACGCCGCCGCATCGTGCTGCCGGAGGAGGGCATCGTGATGTCCGCGCAGTTGGGCAAAATTCTCGAAGCGCGCATCGGCGATGTGGTGCAGGTGGAGGCACTGGAAGGCAGGCGCGCCACGGTGGATGTGCCCATTCGTGGCTTCATTGAGGATTTCTCCGGGGTCAACGCCTTCATGGACATTGAGGCGCTGCACCGCCTGATGCTGGAAGGGGAGACCGTGAGCGGTGCCTACCTGACCGTGGACCAGGCGCGCTGGACGGACTTCATGCGCGAGCTGAAAGCCACGCCGCGGGTGGCCGTCACGCTGGTGAAAAATGACATGCTGGAGTCCTTTCGCAGCACCACGGGGCAGAGCATCGGCATCCTGCGCAAGCTCTACCTCGTGCTCGCCATCGTGGTGGCCTTTGGCGTGGTGTACAACAGCGCGCGCATCGCGCTCTCTGAACGCAGTCGGGACCTAGCCACGCTGCGCGTCATCGGCTTCACGCAGCGGGAGATTGCCGGTGTGCTGCTGGGAGAGCTGCTGCTACTCATCGGCACCGCCCTGCCGGTGGGCCTGCTGTTTGGCCGGGGCCTGGCCACGCTGATCATCACCAAAGTGAGCACCGAAACGGTACGCCTGCCGCTGGTGATCAGTCTGCATACCTACACCATGGCCGTGCTGGTGGTGATGGCGGCGTCATGCGCATCTTTCATCGTGGTGAGCCGCATGCTGACCAAGCTGGACATGGTGGGCGTGCTGAAGGCGCGGGATTGAGGCGGGGGAGGGGGGATGGCCGCAAAGGGGAGCAAAAACCAAGCAAAAAGTCGGAGGCGAAGATGGGAGGTTGGGCGGGGGCTGAAGAACCAAGTTCTTTATGGCGCGCCGAGTTCTGAACTTTGCGCCCAACGAAGAAAGATGGAAAGCAACCCGGTGAGCATGTGCGGCCCGCCGGCTGCGATAAACTGAGTCTCTGTGCGCTGGCAGTGAAACCACTCGTTCTCGTGCTCATGGATGACGGTGGAAAATGGCCTCTGTTCCAGCGAGGTCTGAGTGAGATCGATTATGAGCAGCCAGCCGGGGTTGTCGGTCGTGTCAATGTGCACGCCATAAGTGTGCTCCCAGTCGCCGTTGCACTGTGCGAGATACCCGTCTTGGATGGCTTTGAAGGCGTCGGTTTGCAAGAGTCTGGTTGTGGTCGGATGCTCTTTTATTCCATCTATGCCAAGCGTTTTATCTTCGATGGTAAGCCCGCATCAAAAGAAGCTCGGAAATCTACTCTGCGGCATGGTCAGGCGGCAGCGGCCAGTTCGGGCAGCTTCACGATGGCGTCATACTCGGCGCTCTTTTCTGCGCGGGCGAGCCGCATGTCGTAGTCATGCTGCAGATTGAGCCACAGCTCCGGCCCGGTGTCGAAGGCGGCGCCCAGACGGATGGCCATATCAGGGGTGATGCCGCGCCGGCCTTTGATAAGATCGTTGATGCGGCTGACACTGATGCCGGTGGCTTGCGCCAGCCGATACTGACTGACGTTGATCGGTTGCAGAAAGTTCAGCAGCAGCATTTCGCCAGGGTGGGCGAGATGAAGGGTTTTAGCGACTTTGGCTTGAGGCTTGGTTTTGGCGGTTTTCATGATCTTGGTATCTGGTGCTTGGTTAAAGGGAAACGGACTAATGGTAGTCCGTGAACATCGCGTTGCGGACTTTTAAGCGGTGGCTCGTTGCAGGTGAAGGTGATGCGATACTGATCGTTGATGCGGATGCTCCACAGGTCGGGCTGGCCTTTGCGCCGGCCGCCGAGCTTTTTGCAGCGCAGGCTCGGCACGGCCTGCAGGCTGGCGATGGGAATCGCGTTATCCAGAAGACGCAGTTTGCGAAAGGCGTGCTCCTAAATCTCGGTGGCAACGCGCTTGATGGGCTCGCCTGCCAAGAGGTCGGCAGTGTCTTGAGTGGCGAAGTGAATGATCACGGATAGATAATACCCGAATCAAGAAAGGATGCAAATACTCGCTTTCTTTATTTGGGTATAATGCCATTCACCAGCGCCTTCAGGGCTGCCTCACGTGCGCAAGATCGTTAATCGCCAGCCTTGTACTTTGAAGAAAGCTGTTTGAACTCAGCGAGCATGCGGGTGAGCATCGAGCGCTCCCCCTCCAGCATCTCGTTCAGATGGCGGACCGGCTGCGAATCGGGTTCCAGTTTTTCCAGCATGTCGCGGTAGGCTTCGGCTACCCCCGGCTCGCCAAGGAGGATTTTGGTCCGGCCACAGAGGTAGAACCAATGCCGGATTTCCGAGATGTGGAAGACTTTGCGATCTGGGTAAAGCCAGGTGAGTGCGCAGTCCGGCCCGAAGAGCAACTCGGCGGCTTTCTCAACCTGCCCTTCGTCGAGCCATAGATCGGCGAGAGTGGTTCTGGCGAAGAAATAGTCCGGCATCTGGCGAAACAATCCCTGGCAGAGTTCCATCGCCTCGGAGCAGTCAGCCTTGGTGCCAGCGCGCAGGGCGCTGATGAGCCAGTTCTTCAAGCATGGAACGTTGGGGTGCAGGGCGACCATATCGCGCAATTCTTGAATCACACTTTTTCGGCTTCCGATGAACGAGGTCGAATATCTTCTGCATCCGATCCCGAGTGGGTTTGGGCAAAGCCTCCACCGCCGGGTCGGGCATCACATCCCAAGTCACCTCGAAATCCATCAAAACATATTTTTCCGGCTGCCCGTCCTGACTAGCCGCAGAGTTGACGGGCCGGTCTGCAATTCGCTTGAGCAGGCCTTTGCCGTGATCAGGGTTTCGGTTGGTTTTGCGGCATTTTGCCATGCGTGCAGTTACTTGGGTGCGGCAGGGCGTCAAGCGTTTGAGCGGTTTCGCCCGATGTCATGCATCCATCACTTCGCGCTGCTGGGAGAACTGCCGCTGGTCATCAGCCTGCATATACACCATGTCAGTTCTCGTTGTGGCGACGGCCTCTTGTGCGTCCTTCATCGTGGTAAGCCGCGTGCTTCGAAAGCTCGACATGGTGGGCGCGCCACAGGTCTGCGGCGCACAGCAACTTCAGCCTACTTGAAGTATTCGGAGAGCTTCACTTCGTGTTTGCCCTTCTTCAGTTCCTCGGTCAGGCGCAGTTCCACGGCGTGGTCAAACTGGCCGTTCTGGTAGAGGTGGATCAGGCCGTGGTTCAGGTCGCAGATGGTGGAGTAAAAGGTCTTGAACTGGCCTTCCTGATGGGTCGCCTGCAGGACGGAGCGGAAGAGATCGACGGAGATGGCCGGACCTGCCGCGAGCATCTTCTCCACCGTCTGGTAGCGTTTGCAGGTGATCTTCTCGCGCGTTGTGGTGGACAGTTGAAAGTTGGTGGCGACTTGAAAGTCGCCGCTGGGACGAAGCACCTGATGACGGATACCCTTGGCGAGAAAGCGGCTGGTCAGTACCTTGAGAGCGGCTTCCACAGTCTCGCAACGGCTCATCATCGTGTCGATCAACGGGCCGCCTTCGCCAGGACTGAGCGCGGTGTTTTTATCCGGCGTGTATTCCAGCACGGCGATGCCGCCGCTGCGGTCGCCCAGCAGGCATTCACAGCCGTTGGAGAGGGCCGCGCCGTCGAAGAACAGCCCATGGTCGTTCATGCCGCCCTGCGGGACGCCGTCGGCGTAGCCGAAGAAGACGATGCCAAAGCGTTCCTGTTCAGGCGGTAGAAACCAGATTCTGGTATCCGGGTTGAAGGTGGCGGCGTTGTCTTCGTTGTTGCCTGCGAGAACGATGCCGCCGCGTGCGGCCACGAAGATGGTGCAGCCGGATGCCGCCGGGCAGGCGCCGGCGAGGAAGCCGCAGGCGATGATCAGGAGTCGGAGCGTGTGGCGCATGGCGGGCTGGGGGTGGGAGTCGGGAATGCCGGACTTTTTTGAGCATCAGCGCTGCTGCAATAATGCGCAGGAGTGAATCGTAGCTGTGGGGCGCACTTGAATCAACGCGCTTATCTGAAACTGCTATTTTATGAGGATGCCTGTCTTATCGCTGCTTGGTTTTTTGGTGCTGGTCTTGCCGGCGTGGTCCGCTGATCCTGTGGTGCCAGCCAGGGAGTTTGAGAACTCGCTGGGCATGAAGCTGGTGCTGATCCCGGCGGGCGAGTTTCTGATGGGCAGTGATGAAACACCGGAGGTGCTCGCCAAGGCTTATCCGCAGTACGATGCTGCACGCTTCAAGCAGCTCGGCGACGAAGCGCCGGTGCACAAGGTGCGCATCACCCGGCCGTTTTTCCTGGGGCGGCATGAAGTGACGGTGGGCCAGTTTGCGAAGTATCTGCAAGCATCGGGCAACGTGCCGGAGTCGATTGCCGATGGCACGGGAGGCTATGGTTACAACCCCGCATACGATCCGAAAAAGACGGTGCGCGGGGATGCCTTTGAAGGACGCGACCCGAAATACTCCTGGCGCAATCCTGGCTTCAAGCAGGGCGATGATCATCCGGTGCTGAATGTGACGTGGCAAGATGCTGTGCGGATGTGCGAGTGGTTGAGCCGGACTGAAGGCAAAAAATACCGCCTGCCCACCGAGGCCGAATGGGAGTATGCCTGCCGTGCCGGCACGCGCACGCGCTACCACAACGGCGACGCGCCCGAAGGGCTGCTCCAGGTGGCCAACGTCTTTGATGCGGACTCGAAACAGAACTGGCCGCAGTGGGCGCAGTTTGCCCTGACGGGGAAGGATGGTTTTGCCTTCACTGCACCGGTGGGCAGCTTTGCCCCGAATGCCTTCGGCTTGTACGACATGCACGGCAATGCCTGGGAATGGTGCGCCGACTGGCACAGCGAGACCTACTACGCCGAGTCTCCCGTCAATGATCCGCAAGGTCCGGCGGCGGGCGAGGTGCGGGTGCGCCGTGGCGGCTCATGGCACACCTGGCCGTTTTACGCCCGTGCCTCCTACCGCAACTGGAACGCTCCCACGACCCGCTACACGCTGGTGGGCATGCGGCTTTTGTGTGAAGCGCCTTGATCGGCTGCAAGCAGGCAGTGCCAACGAAGGCGGTGAAGTCGAGGTCGAATGGGCTGTGGTGAAAGCTGGAGGGGGGCGTAGGAATGCTCAGTCCATCTGACCTCTTTTTCCGCACATCTCACAGCCGCCGGCGCATGAGCAGGCGCAATCCCGCCAGGGCGATCAAAAGTGCGCCCGAAGGCTCCGGTACGGCCACCGTAGGGCCAAAGCCACTGAGGGTGGGATTTGAACTCAAGTCGCCATCCAGACCGGAGTAAACGGGATTGGGGAATCCTGAATTGCTGTTGGTGTCTGACCGGAAGCTGAGGGTGACGGCGCTGGTGTTTGCATAGGTCAGCACAAAGGCTCCGGTCGGATCATTTTCATTGGTATTGGAGCCAGGGCCGGTGAACAACACGCTGCCGGCAGACTGGAGTGCGGTGACATGGTTGGCGGAACTTCCGATCTGGTAGGATTGCAGTCCATCGGCAGCAAAGGCTGTAATCGTTTCGGTCTGATTGGCCTCGCCATCCACATCATTGAGGATCCAATGCAGTTGCGGAACGACCTCCGTTTGGGCGAAGGTTCCACCCCCTTGGTAAAACGTCATGGTGTAATCAACGCCGCCAAATCCTGCGCTCGTGGCTTCGTGGAGAAATCCCAGGTCACCGGAAATGGTGGAACCAATGGCCACGTTGGGCATCAAACCCACGAAACTGTACGGCCCGACCGGAGTGCTGGCTGTCACACGCATATCGATGGCACTGCCATTGACGGTCCCGACATTGAGGAAATCCATGGTGTTGCCTGTATAGTAAGGCCCCAGGCCGGGGTAGGTGCCGTTTGTGGCCTGAACGGGATCATTGAAAATCAGCGGTGTGGTCTGCGCCTGCAAATTTCCTGATAGAAAGAAGACGCCGCAGGCAAGGAGCGTCATGAAACATGGGGCGGTGCAATGGCTTCGGTTCATCGAGATTTGGGCGGTACTGGGAATTGTTGAGATGGAAATGTAAGAGTGTTGTAATTATGGTAAATATATTATAAGTAAATAAATGCCCCGGGTTTTATTTATTCGAGGGGTCATAATATCAACTCAAGTTAGGTAAGTGCCCTCGGCAGGCCTACAGCAAGGCCGCGCTAGCACGCTCCCTGCTCTGCGGTTGATTGAGAGCCAAATACAGCCTCCCAAACGCCGGACCTTGGACGCCATGACCCGGAATTTCTGCAATGAACGAGGTGTAAGAAGTGGTTCCCGGAAAAAAAGCTGCCAATCATGCCGGTGCATGAGCGAAATCAGAACCTACGACGGCTACTTCACCTTCAAGATCTTGTCCCGGGAGAACGCAGATCATCTCGACGAGCTGTTTGCCGAGAGCGGCATCGAAGTGGACCTGGCCCTGCAATCGCTGGAGTTTTCCTGGATGGGCCGGGAGCGTGACCATGTGATCCTGAAGCTGTTCATGGCCGTCGCCCAGACGCTGGGCGATGCCGAAGGCGAGCTGCGCTGCGAGATTGACGATGACGCCGTCGATCCTCATTTCGAATTCTTCACCATCAAGCAGGGGCAGCTTCTCATGCAACGTGGCAAGGTGGTGCGGGAAGGGGAGCTGATCGCGCAGGTTTAGGGCGAGGTAGATGATGACGGGCAAATTCCAGGCCTGAATGGCGCCGGTGGCTCGGTCATTGATTGTTGATCTGACGGATCAAATTGAACCGTTAATCAATGACAGACAAAAAACGAATGGTGCGCGATGCAGGGTTCGAACTGGAAGCCTTCCCTGCATTTACAAGGGCGGGAGCGTTTCATCCGGGCAAAATGCGTGTCAGTGCGCTGAATTGACGGATTTGGCGGAGGTTGTCAAAGCGTGGCCTGCGCTGCCGCCGCCTCTGCGGGCTGCGGTTCTTGCTGTTGTCAGAAGCCACGCGTCGAGCGGTTCCAACTCCTAACCACTCGCGACCATGGCCAAGGAATATTCCCTTCAGGGAAGGGGTGCGCCTGCATATAAAACGTGGGCACCTAGAACGGGCAAGCCATCGGCACCGGCAGAAACGGCGTGCCGGACTGCAGGTGCCGATGGTGGCCCGCAGGCTGCGGCGGGCTTGTCTAAGCCGCATATTAGAACAGAAGGGGCATGCCAGAAACCCAAGCCTAGCATTACCTGGTATCCAGGTGCGTCCTTGGTGGATGTGAACGTGCCACGTCTGCGACCGCAGGAGCCGCATAAGAACGCCAAGCCACGCGGGAGAATCATAGAATGGAGTGCAGCTAGCCGCGCACGCCTCAAATGCTTTCTAGGCACCCTACGGCGCGAAGAACTGGCACATGCTCTGGTGGTCACCCTGACCTATCCCGCCGACTTTCCAGCGCCGGAAGATCATGCCGTTTACAAAAGCCATCTCCACACGTTCCAGATATACCTGCGGCGAAAGTGGCTCACCTGCTCAGGTATTTGGAAGCTGGAGTTTCAGAGCCGTGGTGCCGCGCATTATCACCTGATGCTCTATGGCCTGCATGCGGTGGAACTGGAGGCCGTTCGTACCTGGGTGCGCGAGACGTGGTTTCGCATCGCCCATAACGGGGACAAACATCAGGGGAAGGCGGGGACGCAGGTGGACCAAATCAAGAGCGTGGGCGGTGCGGTTTCCTACCTGATCAAATACTTGAGCAAGGAGGATCAAACCATGCTGGGAAATTTCAGCGGGCGCTATTGGGGACTGATCAACAAGTCCTCACTTCCTGCGGTGGAATCCGTGACGGTAGAGCAGGAGGAAAAGCAGGCAAACATAGTGCGTCGTATTGCACGCCGCAAGATGCAGAAAGACGTGGAGCACAGCCGCTGGAAACGCTTCTTGGAAAAGGAATACAAGCAGTTCAAGAACGTAGGCGGGCGGCTGTTTTGGGAGTTGCTAAAGTCCAAGCGGCACAGCTCAAAAAACAAAATCGATGAAGAGGGGTATCGAAAGCCTCGTTTTCTGAAATGGTCTTTCAAGGACGGCTGGCCGGTTGAGGTGGATGGAGAGATTTATTTTACGCCTCCCGCATTCCACGAACTGCCCTTTTCTGTGGACCTGTTGCGCCGCGATGTGCGGCAACTTCCGAAACGCTGGAAGGCGCGCAACAATGACCGCGTGCGGATTATGTGCGATGCCGCCGCATTCATGCAGGGCCTCGGGCGTCTGGACCGCCCTGCTTCGTCATTTCGCGCATGGTTGACGGGTTCATGACGCAGGTCGCGGGCGGAAAGCTGTAGAATTCGGATTGGAATCCGGCAGGTCTGCGTTATGATCAGGCAATCAATCCTTCTCATGACCATAACCAAGCAGATTCCTTCCGAACAGATGCGCAGTCTTGATTTGCATCAAGGAGACAGCTTGCGCATCGTGGCTGAAATGGGTTCCACATTTTTGATTCAGATTGTGAAGGCCGCAACGCAGCGCCCAACGGCAAAAAAGGGGAGGGCGGGGGAGTGGGCACGCAAGTATGCAGGCGTGGCAAAAGGGCTGGACTCAGAGACAACGGATGAGGTGCGCATGGCGCATTTTCAGGAAAAATACGGCGTCTAACCTGCGGTTGAATGCGCGTTTTTCTGGATACAAACATCCTTCTAGACATCGTCGAACAGAGGATGCCTTTTTACACAGAGAGCCAGGCTGTCCTTGATGAATGTGATCAACGTGGATTTGAGATTTTTGTGGCATGGCACGGGATTGCGACGGTTTTTTACATCACCGCTAAAAAGCGCGATGAAACCTACGCTTTGGAGATGATTCGCGATCTTCTCACCTGGGCGACCGTGGCTACCGTAGGGCAGGACGAGGCTCTGGAAGCTCTTAGCTATGGCATCGCAGATTATGAGGATGCCTTGATTGCCGCTGCTGCGTCGGCCAGCGGCGTTGATTGGTTGATTACCCGAGACGAAGCCGGATTTTTGAAAGGGCCGGTGTCTCCGATCAATCCCGGCGATTTTCTTCAAAAGCTGTAGCGTCCATTCGCCCTGGACCGGCAAAGTCAGAGGTGCTCAAACCTCCTCCTTACCGCTTGGAGTTTAGTCGCGGGGTGTCTATAAAACGCGGTTAAAAAGTGCGGCGGGTGCGCCGGGTGGCGTGGTGGTTTAAAAGTGCGGCATCTCTGGTTTAACCAGGAGGATGTTCACGAATATGGAGCAATGGAACGAGATACGACGCCGGGTATTGGTTGAGGGAGTGAGCCGTCGCCAGGTGCAGCGGGAGACCGGGATGCACTGGAAGACGCTCAAGAAGGTGCTGGAGCACAGCAAGCCGCCGGGCTACCGGCAAGAACGGCAGCGGCCGAAGCGCAAGATCGGGCCGTTCGAAGAGAGGGTTCGTCAGATCCTCAAAGAGGACAAGGCGCTGCCTGCCAAGCAGAGGCACACGGCCAAGCGCATCTTTGAGCGCTTGCGTGATGAGGACGGTTACACCGGTGGCTACACGGCGGTGCGGCTGCTGGTCAAAGACATGGAGCAGAAGAACCGCGAGGTGTTCGTGCCGCTGGCGCATCCACCGGGGGAAGCGCAGGTGGACTTTGGTCATGCGCTGGTCAAAGAGGCGGGGCGTCTGCGCAAGGTGGCGTTCTTTGTGATGGTGCTGCCGTATAGCGACGCGGTGTTCCTGAAGGTCTATGAGCGTGAGTGCACCGAGACGTTTTGGGACGGGCATGTGGAGGCCTTCGAGTTCTTTGGCGGGGTGCCACGGCGCATCGTCTATGACAACTCGCGTGTAGCCGTGAGCCGGATCATTGGTGGCAAAGAGCGGCGGCTCACCCAGGGGTTCCTGCAACTGCAGAGCCATCATCTCTTTGAGCACCGGTTCTGTCGTGTGCGCCGCGCCAACGAGAAGGGCGTGGTGGAGGGCATGGTGAAGTTTACGCGTCTTAACTTCCTGGTGCCGGTGCCGCAGGTGCGTGATCTTGCCGAGCTTAATGCGCGGCTGCGACAGCGTTGCGAGGAGGACCGGCGGCGGCGGGTGAGAGGCAAAGACGCGACCAAGTCAGAGCGGCTGGAAGAAGACCGTGCGGCGATGCTGCCGCTGCCAGCGTCGCGCTTTGAGGCCTGCCGGCAGCAGTCCACCACGACGAGTTCGCTCTCGCTGGTGCGTTTTGACGACAACGACTACTCCGTGCCGGTGGCCTATGCGCATCACGCCGTGGTGGTCAAAGGCGGGTGCGAGGAGGTCTCCATCTGGCACCTGCGGCAGGAAGTGGCGCGGCACCGGCGGATCTGGCAGCGTGAACAGGTGTGCTTTGAGCCGCTGCACTATCTGGCACTGCTGGAGCGCAAACCCGGGGCGCTGGACCAGGCACGACCGTTGCAGGGATGGACACTGCCAGACTGCTTTGCCGTGCTTCGACGGCGGCTGGAGGGCCGGGAAGATGGTGAAGGCACACGCGAGTATATCCGTGTGCTGAGGCTGCTGGAGAAGCACCCGTTGCGTGATCTGCGCCGGGCCGTGGAGCAAGCCCTGCACATCCATGCGCATAGCCGGGATGTCATCGCGCAGTTCCTCATCCCGCAGGAGCCCTGGCACTGCACGCTGTTCAATCTGGATGGTCACCCGCACCTGCGCGGCGTGAAGGTGCAGTCACCTGATGTGCGTATTTATGGCAGCCTGCTGGCGGGAGGTGTGCGATGAGCAAAGACCCTTCCACGTTGTTGCTGGAGCACCATCTCAAGGTGCTCAAACTGCCCACCTTCGTGCGTGATTATGCCAGTGTGGCAGCCGCCTGTGCGCAGGAACGCTGTGACTATCCTGCCTATATGCTGCGTCTGACTGAACGCGAGTTGATTGAACGGGAGCGCAAAGCTGCGGAGAGGCGCATCAAGGACGCACGCTTCCCAGTGATCAAAACCATCGGAAGCTTCGACTTCAAAGCCCAGGCCTCGATCAATGAGCCTCTGGTGCGTGAACTCCTGGTGGGCGAATACATCACACGCCGGGAGAACGTGCTTCTGGTGGGCAACCCGGGAACCGGCAAGACGCATCTGGCCACTGCGCTGGGACACATGGCCTGTGCGCAAGGGCGCAGAGTCCGGTTCATGACCACCAGCGGGTTGGTGACGCAACTGCTGGAGGCGCGTGAAGACCGCAGTCTGCGGCGGCTGCTCAAGCAGATGGAACGCATCGAACTGCTGATCCTTGATGAGCTTGGCTACGTGCCGTTCTCCAAGGCTGGGGCGGAGCTGCTCTTCGATGTCATCAGTCGTGCGTATGAGCGCACCAGCGTGATCATCACCACGAACCTGCCGTTTGAAAACTGGACGGAGGTGCTTGGCAGCGAACGGCTCACCGGAGCGATGCTCGACCGGCTCACGCACCGGGTGCACATCCTGGAGGCCAATGGTGAGAGTTACCGGCTCAAGGACGCCAAAGCACGACTCAAACACAGGTGATAGTGATCAGGAGGGGGGGGGGGCGGCGGTCGATCCTGCTCGTCGGCTTCCGCTCCGCTCCAGCCTCCTCTCAGGATCGAGGCAGGCACGAATCTCATCACAGCCTTGACGAACACGCCCAACACCTGTTCAATTGCTCAGAGGTGACTCACTTTTGATCCGCGATCCGCTGCACTTTTGATCCGCGTTTTATAGGTGTCAAAGGGAATAGTGGTCGGGCGTCGAAAAGGTTCCCTTTGACACCCCGCGACGAGTCTCCATTCTGGGCTGTCGTTGCCACTTGGAAAGAAATTCGCATTCAGCTAAGTTTTATCAGTCATGAAATCACTTTTCGCCTTCGCATTAATAAGTTTTTCTACCAAGGCTGTGGCCATTGATGAATTGGGCAAGTTAAAGGCTTCATACGAAACCGCCGTTGCCAAGGCGACTGCACCACTCAAAGCAACGTACGAGAAAGAACTCCAAAAGCTCCTCGAACGCTACACCAAAGCAGGCAATATCGACGATGCCTCGAAAGTCATTGCTGAATTGAAGAGTTCAGGAGCAGCGATTGCATCAACTAACAACTCAGGTGGAGTTGTTGCCTCATCTTCTACAGTTGCCCCAAGTGTCCAAAATCAAACAACGTTCTCTCCACAATCCAATGAGCGTTTTTTTGTTAACAAGACATGGAAAACTCCAACTGGAACCAATTTTTCGTTTGAGAAAGGTGGGGTCGGCAAGAGGTCTTTTGGAAATGATACGAGTGCTTTCGTGTGGAGAGTTCTGGCTGATGGCTGCATTGAAGTAACAGGAGTAGGCAATCAAGGCGGTAACATACAAACATGGATTTTTCGTTTTGTGGACAGCAACGAGGCATATTATGGAAGCAACAAAGAGAATCTAGGTGCAAAACTCGAAAGGCGCTGATTTTATACTTTAGCGGCGGCATTCACTATTTATGCCAGAGAGGCCTAACCTATTTTACTTTGTTCCTTCTATTTTCGCCTTTCATTTGTTGCAGTTAATATCTCGGGTTGGCGGTCCCACAGTTTCTATATTTTTCCACCTTATAACTTCCAATGCCAAAGAACACACTTCTCTCGACTAACTACACTGTCGAACAATACGAGAATCTTGTATCAGTGAAACCACCGAACAAAGCCAAAATCGCTGATTTTTTCATAGAACGTTTTACTGAGAGATATATAACGCCCATCCGATCCGCACCCAAAAATTCGAAGCATGGTTTTTGCACGATGGCTGTTTCGTGCCTCATGATCGAGGCTCTTGAATCTTTTTGGGACGGCTTGGAGGAAACTCCCCGTGGTAAGGGGGCATGCGTTTTCTGCAAGTTCTTTGATCGTTGCAAGCGTTTCCATTCGCTTAGAGCTTACGCGCGGCAATTCTACACGAATGTCCGGTGTGGCATTCTGCATCAAGGAGAGACGACCGGTGGCTGGACTGTTCACCGTGGCAAGAATGGGAAATTATTATTCGATGCTAATGGCCTCACAATCAACGCCACTAAATTCCACGATGCACTTAGTCAGGAGGTTGTCGACTATGCAAACTTAATCAAAAGTGACAATTGTGATCCCGTGCGTTGGAAAAATTTCTGCAAAAAAATGAACTTCATATGTGGACATAGTAGTAAAAAAAATGAACTGGCGCGATAGATACTTCGACACCACTTCTCTGTGGATAAGCTTCTGCGTCCCCAACATTATGGAACCCTAATTTTCATTTGACGTGTTCGTCTGAGTATGTTTCAATTTGTCCGAGTTCATTATCGATCTCACTGAGCAGTGCGCACTAGACCCTCGCCCTCGGTTACCTCTGGGTCACCCCTTCCAGCAAAAGTTCCTCGCTGATGAAGGCTGCATACATGGGACGTGTTAAGCGGCCAGCGACAGTCACAACGATGCTGGTCAAACTTGCATGCCTGCATTGTGAATCTGTCGAGGGCATGCATCACATCCATGATCCGTGTCTATTTCACAAAAATCATTTCTCACACTTCACGAGGTTGGTGCCGTCATTGACCGCAGCAGCCGCACTGTTTTACGTTTGATTCACGATCACCAAATCAAAGCGCATCAACTGCGCGGGCGGTGGGTCGTGAAGCCTGAAAACCTTGAGCACTTTTTGAAAAAACTCCCTTCCAATTTCTGAGCCATGCCATTTTCAGTTCATCGCGAGAAGGGAGAGCGGTATTACCGCTACTCGTATTATTTCGACAATTCCAAGCAGCGTGTTCGAGGTTCAACGCGACGCAGCACGAAAGAGGCCGCGACGAAATACGCCAAGCAGCTTTTTGAAGAAGCACTGCTTGAACGTGACGGCCTTGGTCCAACGAAAACAGAGCGAGACGCCAGCAAGAAAGAGCTGCTTTTGCACCTGAATGATTTTTTGGATGCCAAGGAGAAAGAGGGGAAGGCGGTCAAGTATGTGAAAAGCCTGCAGAAGCAGTTGACCAAGCTTTTTCAGGCCTGCGCCTGGACGTTTCCGAAAGACATTCGCCGCGCTGGCTTTGAGGCATGGCGTGGGAAGCAGAACCTTCACCCCAAGACGATCAACGAGTATCACTGGTCTCTCTCTTCGTTCGTGAAGTGGCTGCTCGGTGCCGGCCGTCTTTCCGTGAATCCGCTGGCGCATATTGCTAAGGTCGCGACGAAGGGCGCGGAGTCACGAAAGCGCCGTGCGTTTACCATGGATGAGGTCGAGCGACTGCTGAAGGTCTCGGGCAGACGCGGTGCGGTTTATGTCACGGCTGCATTCACGGGGCTGAGGCGTGGCGAGCTGCAAAAAATCGAATGGCGGGACATTGAGCTTGCCGCAGTGAATCCGTTGATTCGTGCGAGAGCTTCTACCACGAAAAACGGCAAGGAGGCTTTGTTGCCTTTGCACCCGAACGTTGTTCAACTTTTGCAATCTGTTCGGCCTGCAACGGTCGCTAGAGGTGACCTTGTTTTTAAGGGGCTGATTCCTCGCATGCCACGTTTTCATGCAGACATGAAAGCCGCTGGGATTACTCCAACGGATGAGCAGGGCAGGGTGGCCGATTTCCATTCTCTGCGGAACACCTTCGCAACGATCCTCACTCTGAACGGCAAGCCTCAACGCGAGATCATGGAGCTGATGAGGCATAGTGACATGAGACTCACAGCGAAGGTTTACACCGATGCAGGGCAGCTTCCGCTGGCGCAAACGGTGGCCTCATTGCCTGGCCTCGCTGGCTTGAAAGTACCCGGGCAAAATGCGTGGCAAGAATCCGTCCAAGACCGTCAAAACATGGCGCGAGATGTCCAAGTGAACACTGGGGTTGATTCGGCTCACAACGTTGATTTTGAACCATTTGTCACAGAATGTCGCGACGTGGCGAACGGTGCAGATGGTGCGCGATGCAGGGTTCGAACCTGCGACCCTTGCCGTGTGAAGGCAATGCTCTACCACTGAGCTAATCGCGCGAAAATCGTGGGGCGGAGTCTTTAAGCGGGCTTCGGGGTTGGGGCAACCAGAAATTGTGGGGTTGGTGGTGGAATGGTTTGGCCGATCCAGCAAGCCACTGAAGGTTGACCACGGAACACACAGAATACACGGAAATCAGAGCTGAATTCTGGTTCCGTGTATTCTGCCTATTCCGTGGTTAATCCATTCTGGGCGCAGCGCGGCTGCGGCGGCGGCTACACGCGGCGCAGGCGGAACTGCTGGAGGTATTTGAGTGGGGTCATGCCCATGTGGCGGTGAAAGTGGTGGGTGAGGGCGCTTTGATCGCAGAAGCCGAGATCGCGGGCGACGTCGGCGATGTTGGCACCTTCGCGCTGCAGAGCTTCGCAGGCGGCCTGGATGCGGAGCTTCATGATGAAGGCCTGGGGGCTGGCTCCGAAGGTCTCCACAAACTTGCGGTGGAGCTGGCGCGGGGAGAGGTGGACGATCTGCGCGAGTTCGGTGATGGAGACGCCGGTGCGAAAGTGCTCGCGGATGTAGGCGAGGGCGCGGTCGATTTGCAGGTAGGGCTGGAGGAGCTGCTTCTTGCCCTCAAAGCTCTGCACGGTGCCCATGATGCCGATGACGCGGCCTTTGGCATCGGTGAGCGGGAGTTTGTTGGTGACGAACCAGTCGGGCAGGCCTTGATCGGTGAAGAAGAGCTCGACGATGTTGAGCGCGGCTTTGCCGGTGCGGAGGACTTCCTCGTCATCGCGCCGGAAGTTTTCGGCGAGGCGGGCAGGGAAGAGGTCGAAGTCGTTTTTGCCGACGATGCCGGCTTCTTCAGTGATGCCAAAGCGGTCCATGAAGCGGCGGCTGGCGCACATGAAGCGGAAGTCGCTGTCTTTGGCAAAGAAGGCGAGGTCGGGCAGGTGATCGAACAGCCGGTAGAAGGGGCTGTCCGCACTGACGCGACGGATGAAACGTTCGCGCAGTGCGGCAGGGGATTCGGGGTGTAGCGGGGGGCTGCTCACGCCCCAGTGTCAACCACGTGGATCAAAAGCGCAAACGCAGCCCGCCGTAGGCGCCGGTGCTCATGACGGGGAAGCCGGGGATTTCCTGATACTTTTGCCCGAGGAGGTTTTCGACGCGGGCAAAGAGATCGAGGTGCTCGTTGATGCGCCAGTTGGCCGAGAGTCGCACGTTGAGGATGTCCCCGATATTGCCCTGGACGAAGGTGATGGCGCTATAGTCCTGGCGGTCGATCACGTAGAGGGCGCTGAGATTGAAGGTGACGTCCTTCACCGGCTGGAAGCGGATGCCGGCGGAGATGGAGTGGCGCGGACGCCGCACGAGACGGGCGGCGTTGGTGTTGTCATAGGCGTCCAGGTAGGTGTAGCTGAGATTGACGCCAAACATGTTGCAGGGGTTCCAGTCCAGACCGCTCTCCAGGCCCTGGGTGGAGGCAGAGCCGACGGCCACGGGGATGTAGAAGGGTGGCAGGTACTGGTAGGTGTTGCGCAGGTCATTGTGGAAGTAGGTGGCGCGCAGCATGAGCTTGTTGTGCGCCAGCGGCTGGGCGATGCCGATTTCGTAGCCACGGCTGCGTTCCGGTGTGATCAGGTTGGGATTGCCGCCAAAGACGGGGGTGATGTCCTGCGGCGTGGGCGGGGTGTAGGCGGTGCCGTAGTTGGCATGCAGCACGGTCTGCGTGACTGGTACGAGATAACTGATGCCGCTGCGCCAGGTGAGGGCGCTGCTGAAGGCCGAGAAGTTGTCGTAACGGGTGCCGGCGATGAAATTAAAGCCTTTGAAGAGCTCCGCCTGGGACTGGAGGAAGAACGCGTAGTTTCGCTGAGTCTGGGAGATGTCCATCACGCCGGCGTCGTCGTTGAAACGGGTGATCTTTTGACCCTGGAGCCAGGCCCCGGCGGTGAGGGTCCAATTGTCCCGCACCTTCACGACGCTTTTGTATTCCAAAAAGTCGGTGCCCGAACTGGTGCGGTTGTTGGGGTTGAAGAAGCCGCCAAAGCCAGTGGCCACCTGGCGGAACTGGCTGTGCGAGAAGGTGAGCGACTGCGTCCAGCGCGCGTTCGTATTCCACACGAGCCGTGGCGAGATGCTCCAGAATTCCGAGAGCAACTGGGCGGCCGTGTTTGGGGCATAGATGGTGCCGGGGGAGCCGACCTGCGCGGTGTAGTAGCGCGTGTCGAGATCGAAACGCAGGCTGTCAGCAAGCTGGTAGCCGACTTTGCCTGCGAGGTTCGTTTGCTTGAACTGGCTGTCCTCGCGCTGTCCCTGCATGTCCGTGCGGCTGGCCTCCAGGCCCCAGTCGAGCTTGCCGATGGCTCCGAGGGAACTGAAGCCTTCGCGGAAGGTGCCGTAGCTGCCGGTCTCAAAGAAGGCGGTGCTTTTGGGCTTCTCCAATCCTTTGCCGCTGCGGGTGATGATGTTGATCACGCCGCCCATGGTGCGTCCGCCGTAGAGGCTGGCGGCGGGGCCGCGCAGCACTTCGATGCGCTCCACGTTGTCGAGCGCCATGGTTTCGAGGTTGAAGGAGCCCGCGAGGTTTTCGGGCACGGGCCTGCCGTCGATCATCACGGCGGTGTCCTTGGTGGTCGTGCCGCGTGTCATCACGGTGGCCACATTGCCGGGGATGCCTGGCGTGACGACGGTCATGCCGGGGACGTTGCGCAGGGCATCGGTGACGAAGCGGTACTGATTCTCGTCGATTTTTTTGCGGTCGATGACCGTGACGCTGCTGGCGGTGCGCCAGGACTCCGTTTCGGTCATCGTCGCGGTGATGACGACCTCGGGGATGTCTTCGGTGCTCTGCGGTTTCGGAGCTGGGGCTTGGGTCTGAGCGGGCGTTTGGGCCACGCTGAGTTGAATGGCGGCTAGGAGGGCCGCCGTGATCGCTGCGCAGGGGCGGCGACCAGATAGGTTCTGGAGGTACATGTCGTTGGGGTGTTCATTGGTTCGATGAAATCATCCGCGCACCGCCACATGGCGGGTCGGATGATGTGTTCGCAGCGAGATGTTCGGACTCCGGGTTTGTGCGACGTTTGACCGCCGCGCCTTGCCTCCGCCTTCACCAAGGATTGCTCCCGATTGGCTGTGCTCCATGTCCGCAGACATGAATGGAGGGTCGTTACCCGATACCGCAGCGCCACTGTGGCCGGTTCTCACGGCCTTCCCTGCATCTGCGAACGGCTGCATGACGTGGAAGCGTCATGCAGATAAAGAAAACGGAGGGCACCACGAGGATGACCACCGCCATGGGGTTTCATAGGCTCCGAGTGGAGCGTGGGCAACTGGAAATGCGGGGCGGGGGGCAGTGTGATGGAGTGCGCTTGTGTTCATCATTTCCTTCACTTGCGCTGGGGCGCCATTGCGTGAACGGGTTGAGGATGAAGCGCATTCAAGACGCACGGTTGTATGGGATTGTGGATCTCGGTTATGTCACGGCGGAGAACGTCGAAGGCATGACGGAGCAGCTCTGTTTGGGCGGGGTGGATGTGCTGCAACTGCGGGCGAAGAAGCTGCTGCCGCAGGCGATTGAGCGGCTGGCGCGGCTGATGCTGCCGATCACGCGCGGGCATGGGGTGCCGCTGGTGATCAATGACCACCTGGAAGTGGCTGCTGCGGTGGGCAGCGAGGGCGTTCACGTGGGGCAGGATGATGATGCCGTGGGCATGGCGCGGGCGGTTGTTGGCCCAGCGTGTTTTGTGGGCAAATCGACGCACAGTTTGGTGCAAGCGGTGGCGGCGCAGGTGGAAGGCGTGGACTACATCGGCTTTGGGCCGCTGTATGCCACGGGGACGAAGCCAGACTACGTGCCGGTCGGTTTAAGCGATGTCGCGGAGGTGCATCGGCGCGTCTCGCTGCCGGTGTTTTGCATCGGCGGAGTGAATGCGGAGCGGCTGGATGAGGTCAAGGCTGCGGGTGCGCAGCGCGTGGTGGTGGTTTCCGCGTTTTTGCAGGCGGCGGATGTGGCGGGAGAGGTGCGGCGGGTCAAAGAGCGGTTGGTGTGAGGGAATGGTTTCTGAGCATGCCACATGCGGCCATGCCGCCAACTCTCGGAGGGAGTACGGAAGGTAGCCGGTGGTGAAACGAGCCTCGGCGAGCGAGAACCAACGGACAATCGCCCAGCATTCCGTGCAACCAAAGGTTGCGCCCCGGTAGGGGCGCGAGAAGTTACCCCATGGCCTCGACGCATCTCTCGTTGCACTACCATTTCGTGTTCAGCACAAAGAACCGCGAACCCTGGCTGGCCCCAACCGCACGAAGACGCGTCCATGAATACATCGGCGGCATCATCCGCAGCATGAACGGGATTGCGCATGCGGTGGGCGGGACGGGTGATCACATCCACATCGCGGCAGGTTTGCGAGCCACGCATTGCCTTGCGGATGTGAAAAAAATGCCAGGCATTATCTACACGATTAATCACGCAAAAAACTTGGCTGCGAGATGTGCGCGAGATGGCTGCTGTAAATGTAAAAAAGTCACAGTGAAGTTTGAATTGGATGATATTAACACTGGGGCCTCACAAACAGGAGTAGGATATTACAAAAGGAGCCTACGAGGAAATGATTGCATGAAATGGAATGACAATGGTGGTGGAAAACTGAACATTGACGGGGCCGATCCTGATCCTCACTCGAAGTCAAGTTTGCCTGAGGCTAATATTCCAGCCGATGCGCCTCTTCCCTTTTCGTCACGCCAATGGTCATTTCCAGTCCCAGCCCCCAGATGATTACGCAACAAATCAAGCTGCTTGCCCTCGCCTTTTTCTCTTTTGTATCTTTTGTATCTTTTTCGAGCGCTGCGGACTCGGAGAAACCTGAGATTGAGCTGGCGTTCGATGCTCCTTTCTACTCAGTTGACGCTCAAATCAATCTGTACCACCCCGCATCCAAGAAGCTGTTCACCTACCAACTGTCGGGTAGAGACGAAGTCGCCGCTTTTGCCCGCAAGATTTTAGTCCCTCAAGAGGTTGCTGGACGTTGTCATTTATTTATAGACTGGCGGCCATCGGAATTAGGCTCACAGCATTTTGAGGTCACATGTGAAAAGGGGAAAACCGCCAAGATAAGTGTGCGACAAAACCATACCGATTTTCAACTCAAGCTTCCCCCAGAAATTGCCAGGAAGGCACAGTCGACGGGCTATATCGTTAGACTTTTTCGTTTGAACGCAGATGGATTTGATCCCTACTTTGCGGTGCAGTGGGAACTGCCTGCACTTAATGGTGCTGAAATCGCGCCATTTTCGATGACCGGTGCTGTCAAAGGAAATTATATTTTGACTTTAGCGGAGGTGAAGTCCGATGTCCCATTGTACTGCGCCAAATTTGTCCTCCCACATGACGATTTTGCCGGGCTGGTCACTATCGAATTGGGGGAAAAGCAAGCCTTCGATGGCATCGCCGCCCCCTTTGCAACGATTAGCCATGGATGGTGGACCAGTATTTGGCTCGTGGATGATAAGGGAGTGCCTACAATGATCGAGGAGCGGCCAGCAAAATGAACTCCGCCATTGAACCGTCGTCCACGGGCATAGTATATCTTCAAGCCATCCCCGGCAGAGGAGCGGCGCGCGCTCCGCGCGCTGCCGCTCTCTCAGCCGGGGAGCCAGCTTTGAAAAGTCACAGGCAGCCCAAAAAGATGCCAGGCATTATGTGCGTAAAAAGATGCCAGGCATTATGTGCGAATCAATGCGTGGTAAAACACTGGCGATCAATCAATAGCGTCGATTGAACACCGCTCGCTTTTGGCGCGCGATTGTCGGCGGACTCAGCTTTTTCTTCGACAATCTCCCCGGCTGTCTCGCCCTTCCGGGCAGTGCTGCGCACGGCCTCAAACGCAGCAAGCCCCCAAGTTTCCAGCTTGGCAATGCCGCGACCTGTGGCAGCATCCGCACCGTGTTGAAGGTGTTGCGGCAGCAAAGACTCAGCGGGTGGCTCTGCCTCCTGGGCGGCGTCTTGCACCTGCTGTCACCGCTTTGCCATGGCTCGCTCGGTTTGAACCGCATCCGCGTAACTGATGCCTTGGGCCGTGAGACTGACTGATCTGCGTGATGTCGGAGAGACTGAGCCGTAACCATGCAGTTGAAGCTTTGGCAAGTTGCAGGCTCAAATCTACATGCGGGTGAAAGCCCTGCGCCAACGCGAGCGCGGAGCGTCTTGGAACCGTAGCGCAGCGGGTCGAAGACCGCCGAAGGCAAATAGACAGACGCAGGCTGCCCTAAGGGTGAGCGCAGCGAATCAATGCGGTGACAAGCTTTAGCGCGGCACCGCTTTCGCGGGCTGAATGGGTTGCTGGGACCGCAGAGTATTCTACACCACGCGATAGCACTGCTGCTTTCGCAGGGCAGACTGAGTGCTGCGGCCAAAGAACGTCATTCACCCAACGAAAGCGGTGCCGCCGATGCAGGCTTGCGCCTTGCATCTCTGTCACCGCAGTCCAAGACGCTGTCGCGCTCTTGTGCGCTCTATTGCATGGTTACTTCCGAGCCTGTGCGAAGACTTTGGGGCCATTCTGATAGCGAAAGACGGCGCTTGGAGGACCAAGCGCCCTACGATGCCAAGCGCCATAGCTTGCGAGGTCAGCCTCACTCCTTCTTCGCGATCGGAATGATGTCCGCACTCACCGCGCGTTTGGCTCCGAGGTATTCCTTCGCGAGGGCTTCGAGTTCGTCTTTTTTGATGCCGGCGAAGTCGCTGACGAAGCTGCGGGCCCAGTCGAGGCGTTCGGGGTGTTCTTGGGCGCAGCGGAGGACGTTCATGGACCAGTAGCGGTTGTCGCGGCGCATCTGCTCCAACTGGGCGAGCATGGGCTTGATGGCGCGGTCGAATTCGTCGTCGGTGATCGGGCCAGCGGAGAGTTTGTCGCCGATCTCGGTGACGAGTTTGGTGAGCGAGACGGCGAGTTCGGGTTTGCACTCGATCATCGTGGTCATGTAGCCGTAGCCGGTGAAGGTGTCGTTGGCGACGTGGTAGCAGGCGGGGCTGTAGGTGTCTCCGAGTTCTTCGCGCACTTTGATGCGCAGGCGGTCATCGAGGATGGAACCGAGCACGGTCAGGCGGCGGGTGCGCTGGATGTTGCGCATGTCGGTGGTGGGCCAGTAAATGGTGGCGATGGCCTTGGGGATTTCGGTGTCAAAGGGGAAGGTTTTGCTGGCGGACGGGGCAGGGAAGGCGACGGCGCGCTCCTTTTCATAGGCGGGCTTTTTCTCGGCACGCTTGGGCAGCGCACCGAGGGTTTTGGCCACAGCGTTGAGTGCGGTTTCAGCATCGACATCGCCCAGCACGGTGACTTCGAGATAGTCCTGGGTGAGCGCCGGTGTGAGCCAGGCTTTGAGCTCGGCCAGTGTGCGCTTGCGGAGTTCTTCGATCTTGGGGAAGCCCCAGCGCGAATCACCCGAGTGCATGAAGGCGACGACGTCATTATTCATCACGCCTTCGGCAGTGTGCTGGAGCTGGGTGTAGAGCGGTTCCAGGTTTTTCTCAAACTGGCGTGCGGCTTCTTCGCGATACCCTGGAGAGACGAGATAGGCGGTGAGCAGTTGCAACTGAGCTTCCAGATCCGCTGGTGTGGTGCGGCCGCTGAGGAGGAAAGCTTCGTCGCCAATGGCAAAGTCACTGCCCACGGTGCGGCTGGCGAAGATGCGGCGGATGTCATCGACGCCGTGTTTTTCCAGGCCGCCCATTTGGAAGGTGCTCTGGGCAAAGGGGATGATGCCGGGCTTGTCTGCAGGAGCGCTGAGCTTGCCGCCGCCGAAATTGATGAGCACGCGGATGGTGCCTTTTTCGAATTCGGTGTGCTTGAAGTTGAAGCGCACGTTGTTGTCAAACACCGCTTGGCTGATTTCGAGATCCTTGGCTTCAGAGCGGCTGGCGACTTGGCCCGCAGGACCAAAGTCGGTGTAGGCAAAGGCGGCGGTTTCTTCCTTCACCGGAGCTGCAACCGGCTTGGCACGGCTGGCTTTGAAGGTGTCGATGATCTGCTTGGAAACATCGCCTTCGAGCTTCAAATTGCCGCCGAGGAAGAGCTGAACGTCATCGCCTTTCCAGTCCGCTACGAGGGCGGCGTGGCTGTCTTCCTGCTTGAGTCCGGCGAGCACGGTGGAAACACGGGCGAGATCGTCCGCAGGATGGGTGAAGACTTTCTTGCCAGCGAGGATGCTGACCAGACCGCTGGCGAGATCGCGTGATTTGCGGCTTTCGGCTTGATCGGCGCGGAGCTTGGCACCTTTGAGCACGGTGGCCTTGGCTTCTTCAAATTCAGCTTCGGTAAAGCCGTGTTCAAGAGCGCGGCGCAGTTCGGTTTCTAGCAGGGTGAGCGTGGGCTGCCAGTTCTTGGGATCACACTGCGCCTGGATGCCGTTCACGCTGACGAATTCGAGGTACTCGTAGCTGTAGCTTTCAGCGCCCAGGAACGGAGCGCCTTCGGCCTTCGAGAGCTTGGACAAGCGCTGATTGATCATCATGTCAGCGAGATCGCGGATCGTTTTCTCACGGCGGGAGGCGGCGGTGTCGGGCTTGTTTTTGGCCGGGCGGGGAGTTTCCACGGAAATGGTGAGCGCCTCGGCCTGCATCTCGGTGTGCAGCTTGGCGATGATGCCATAGCCGGAGGTGACCTTGCCAAGATTGGGTTCTTCAGCGTCGCCATGCTTGGGCTTGGCATCGGCAAATTGTTTGACGATCTCTGCTTTGACGGCGTCGGTGTCTTTGAAATCACCCACGGCCACAACGACGGCGCGCTTGGGCGTGTAGTACTTTTCATAGAAGTCCACGAAGCGCGGGCGCTTCATGCTTTTGATCATCTCCTCCGTGCCGATGGGCATGCGGTCCGGGAGAATGGACTCCGGCATGGCGAACTTGTAGCCTGCCATCATGGTGCGGTACTCGATGGAGTCACGACTGAGCTTTTCGCTGAGGATGATGCCGCGCTCTTTGTCGATCTCAGCTTCGTTGAGCAGCATGCCGTCCAGGTCATCGCGGAAGAGCTGGAGGCCTTCGGCGATGTACTTCGGCTCCACCTTCGGCAGTTCGAGCATGTACACGGTTTCCTTGAAGGAGGTGTGGGCGTTGGTGTCTGCGCCGAAACCCATGCCGAGACGCTGGAAGTACTCGACCATCTCACCGCCTTTGAAATGACGCGAGCCGTTGAAGGCCATGTGCTCAAGGTAGTGGGCCATGCCCTGCTGATCGTCCTGCTCCATGAGGGAGCCGACATCCATGTAGAGGCGGATGCTGGCACGGCCAGGGGGCTCATCGTGCGGGAGGATGACGTAGCGCAGGCCGTTTTCGAGCGTGCCGTATTGCGCTTTGGGGTCAGCTTTGAGATCGCTGGTGTCCTGCGGCCAGGTGGCGGCATGTGCGGTGGTGACGAGGGCTGCTAGGAGAAGTGAGCGGAGCATGGTTGAGCGACGTAGGGTTGGAAAGGTAAACGAGTGCCAATGTCAAATTGGCGAAAGAATGCGCGAGAGTTCAAATGACGAAACGGCGTGTGAGCGGAAATTCGTCATTTGGATATCGGAATTAGGCATTCCCGCAGTTTGCGGTCTATTCCACTTTGCCCAGGCCCGCTTCGGGGTCGGGCTCAAGGAAGCCGAGTTCGACAAAGAGCTCGTCCATGGCCATGAGAGTGGCCTCGTACATCTCGAAGGAGAGATTGAAATTGAAGAAGCCGTGGCCCTGGCCTTCGAACTCGATCAGGCGGCAGAGGTTCTTCTTCTTGCTCGATTTGCGGGCGAACTCATAGGAGCCGTCAAAAGGAACAACGCGGTCACCGGTGCCATGCATGATGAGCATGGGGGGCAGGCCGGGGCGGATGGCGCGGATGAGGTCTGCGGCTTTGCAGGTGGCCTGGTCCGGCCAGCGGTCACGCCCGAAAGCGTGCTTAGAATAGGTGTCGATCACCGGATTGAACAGCACGATGGCATTGGGGGCCGGGCTGCAATCGAGTGCATCTGACGGATCATCGAAACCACTGAGAATGGCCGAGGAAGCGATGGCGTGTCCGCCACCGGAACCACCGACGCCGACGATCTTGCCGGGGTTGATTCCCAGTTCGACCGCGTTCATGCGAATCCAGCGGATGGCAGAGCGCGCATCGGCCATGGCTTCAACCGGACCGGTGCCGTGACGGGTGGCCACGCGGTAATCAAAACAGATGGTCGTCATGCCACGGGAGGCGAAATAGACGCAGTGCGGAGCAAACTGCGCCACCTGGCCGTTGTCCCAGCCGCTGCTGAAAAAGAATGCGGCCACGGATTTGGGATACGCGGGGGCCTTGTCCATCTCCGGTTCCCAAATGTAGGCCGAGAGATTTACGCCGCCTACAGTCTTGTAGATTTCTTCACGGGCGGTCTTCAGCAACTCCCGGTTGCGATCAATCGGGGGTGTGCGGTGCTGACCTTCGCTGTGGGACTCCATGTTTTGGGGGTAAAGACGTTGACGTTTACCAGAATCACCAAATCGGCAAATGGTTTTACTCTGGATTAAAACTATCACAGCAAAATTCCACGGATGCTAATCATAAAATGAAGATGAGTGGTTGTTTTTGAGTGATTAATGCCATTGTTCGTTGCTCAACCGCACCCCTCATGCGCCAGTTTCTACCGTTGCTTCTTGGAATCAGCCTGTTTCAAATCTGCCTGCCTGCGCGCGGTCAGGAGGGAGGTGGTGGACTGCAGGCGGTGTTGGAAAAGGTTTATCTCAACTGGCGCGAAGCCATGCTGCACAAGGACGCCCAAGCATGGGCGGCAAGCATCTCCCGCTACCGCCAGACGGTGATTCGTAATTTGGTGGTCAGTGAACGCCTGAGTTTTCCCACGGCGGTGTTTGCCTCTGAGGTGAAGCCGCCGGACCTGGCGGGACTGCGGCTGCTGGAAGTGCAGGCGGTGGGCGATACCGCGCATCTCGTCTATTTTGGCCGGATCGATCTGGGGCAGGACAAGGAACTCATCCGGGAAAACGTGCTGAAGCTTAAATTTCTGCGTGATAACGGGGTGTGGAAATACGACAGCAACCGCATCTCCCGCCTGGACGGAGCGCCTGATGTGCTCAAGGCCCTGCAGGAGGGCAAGCGCCCGGATTTTCTCGACACTCCCGAGTACACGCCGCCCGGCACTCCGCCACCGCTGCCGCCGCTGTGCCGCATCCCGGACTACAAGGCAGGCAGCAAGCTGCAAAGCTTTGGCTATGCCACGACCATGAGCATGAACGGCGTGAATTACGAACCCGTGCAGGACGGGCTGGATCAGCAGATTCTGATCGGCGGTCTCGTCAAAGGGCACAACGAGATCACTCTAAACATCAAGCCGGTGCCAAGGCCGGAAGGAGAAAAACCGGTGCTGCAAATTCGTGTTTACCTGCTGCCCAAGGAGCCTGGCAAGCCGGGTACCGAGGTGCTGCGCTGGGAGGCACCGGAAAGCGGTGCGCCTGCCCAGGTGACGCTACCGATTGATGTGAAGTCGTAGGTTTCTGCCATCATGCCCACCCTAGACCATGAGAACATGCTGCGCACTGCGGGCTACCGCGTGGTGGCGGGCATCGATGAAGCCGGGCGGGGGCCGCTCGCGGGGCCGGTGTGTGTGGCGGCGGTGGTGCTGCCGGATGATTTCACGCATGCCGTGCTCAATGACTCCAAGCAGCTCAGCGAGGTGAAGCGCGAGCGGTTGTATGAAGAGATCACCGCAGATCTGCGCATCCGCTGGCATTGCGTGAGCGTGGAGCCGGATGAAATCGACCGCATCAATATCCTGCAGGCGACGTGGGAGGGCATGCGGCGTGCCGCGCTGGGACTGCAGCCAGTGCCGGATGCGGTCCTGATCGACGGCAAACCGGTGAAGCGCTACCCGTTGCATCAAGTTGCCTTGGTCAAAGGAGACAGCCTGAGCTACTCCATCGCGGCGGCGAGCATCATCGCCAAGGTCACGCGGGACCGGCTCATGGTCGCGATGGCGCGGCAGTTTCCTGCGTATGGTTTTGAAATTCACAAAGGCTACCCCACGCCAAGGCATTTGGCGGCGCTGAAGCAGCACGGCCCGTGTCCGCATCATCGGCGCAGCTTCGGACCGGTGGCGCAGCTTGAGCTAGATCTGACCTGATATGAAACCGGGCGTCTTCCGCATTCACAGTCGGTGGCGCTGGCTGCGGCGGCGGATCACGAGGGATGTGCGTTTGCGGTCAGCCGCGCTCTGGTTGCTGGCACGCCCGCAGCGGGTGTTTCAGCGGCGGGTGGCTGGGCGCAGGATGGGCAGCGGTGAAATCGGGGCGATGGGAGAGCTCATCGCCCTGCGCTGGCTCGCTGCCAATGGGCGCAAGGTGCTGTATCGCAACTACCGTGGGGTGAATCGCGGTGAGGTGGACATCGTGGCGCGGCATGGGCAGGTGCTCACGTTTATCGAGGTGAAATCCCGCACCAGCACCGCTTTCGGACGGCCTGCGGATGCCGTGGGGCCGGATAAACAACGCCTCATCCAACGCGGTGCCCTGGACTGGCTGCGGCTGCTGGGAAATCCACGTATCACGTTTCGCTTCGACATCGCCGAGGTCATCCTTATTGAGGGCGAGCTGCCACGTGTCCACCTCATTGAGAACGCTTTTCAAATGCCGGACCGTTCGATGGCGGGACGGTGAATCGTGCTTTGACAGCCTCGGTGCACGCCGTAAAACTGGCGGCTCTTTTTCAACCTAGCCGATCCCAACCATGAGCCACGCCAATCCTGCCAAGAAAATCATCAATGACCCGCTCAAGTGCGCCGACGAACTCTTTGAGGGGCTCGTGCTGGCGTATGACGGCAAGGCACGCCGCGTCGGTACGCGCTCCATTGTCATGAATGATCTGCGGCCGGACGCACCCGCGCTGCTGGTAGGTGGTGGCGCCGGGCATGAGCCGATCTACCACGGTCTGGTGGGCAAAGGCATGGCTGATGGCGCTGCTGTGGGCGAAATCTTCGCCGCACCGCCGCCGGACATCGTGCTGGAAGCCGCGCAGGCCGTGAACCGTGGCAAGGGTGTGCTCTTTCTCTACGGCAACTATGCCGGCGATGTGATGAACTTCGACATCGGTGCGGAACTTGCCGCCGATGAAGGCATCACCGTGAAAACCGTCATCATTGCCGATGACGTGTGCTCTGCGCCTGTCACGCAGAAGCAAAACCGCCGTGGAGTGGCTGGTCTCGTGCCGATCACCAAGATCGCCGGTGCCGCCGCGCAGGTGGTGGATTCCCTGGATGAGCTCGCGCGCATCGCGCAAAAGGCTTGCGACCACACGCGCACCGTCGGCGTGTCCACCAAGCCCGGCAGCATTCCCGCCACCGGCAAGCCGACCTTTGAACTGGCTGATGATGTCATCGGTCTCGGCATGGGCATTCACGGTGAAAAGGGCGTGGGTCTCATCCCGATGTGTACGGCGGACGAACTGGCGGCCAAGATTCTGGAACTGCTGTTTGCCGACGATTTGGTGCTCGCCGCCGGAGATGAGATCGTGTTTTTCATCAACAGCCTCGGCAGCACGCACATGATGGAGTTGCTCATCCTGCTGCGCGGAGCGAAGCCCATCCTCGACGCACGTGGCATCAAGATCCACCAGACCATCGTGGATAACATCGTCACCTGCCAGGAAATGGCAGGCGTCAGCTTCAGCATCACCAAGCTCGATGCCGAGCTGAAGAAATTCTGGGACATGCCCTGCGAAAGCGTGGGCTACACCAAGCTCTAACCCGCACCCGCCATGAAACTCCCCGCGATCTTCGCCAGTCCTGCCAATGTGCGGACGATTCTGCAAGGAACCGCCATTTTCCACATTGGCGACGAATCCGGGGAGATGTACGTGGTGCAAAGCGGGGAGGTGGACATCCTGATCAACGGCGTCGTCGTTGAAACCGTCGGCCCGGATGGCTTCTTCGGTGAAATTTCCCTCATTGAAGACTCCGTCCGCACGGGGGATGCCATCGCCCGCACGGATTGCAAGCTGCTTCCCGTGAACCGCCACCACTTCCTGTTCATGGTCGATGAGATGCCGCAGTTTGCCCTGCACGTGATGAAAGGCATGGCCGACCGGTTGCGCCGTGCGGACAGACGCGCGGCGGGGCAGGGGGCATGAGCAACATTTACCTGCTTGGTGTTTGTTGTTCACCTCATGCAAAAGGACGCAGTTGATCTGCTATGGCAGACCGACTAACCTTCGGCATGTCTGACCACGATATCCAAGTGCTCGAAAGCCAGTTCCCGGCCATGTCAGGCATGGCCTTTGCCGCCGCGCGTGCGCAGGTGCTGGCCTCCGGGCAGAGCGTCTTGCAATCTGAAGGCGCATTTGTGTATCGCGCCTTTCCAAACGGGCGCAAAGAGGTGGTGAAACAGATTGAGCCGCCGACGCGCGTGAAACCCGGTACGGTTTACACGATCAAGTGAGCGGGCCAACGCCCAGGATGCGAATGTTTGCCGGGCCGAATGGTTCGGGGAAAAGCTCGCTGAAGTCCTACCTGCCGGAGCCTCTGCTGGGGATATACCTGAACCCCTGAACCCCGAAAAAAGTTGCCAGGCATAATGTAGATGAATATGATTCAAATCGTTGGTTTACAATGGGATGTACCTGTCATTGATGGCCCACATTCAGCGCGTGAACCATCTCCGAACGTGCGGAAGAAGGCCTTTCGCATGGTGCCAAATGATCGTATCTTATTTTTGGCCGACTGGCTGCTCAACGCGGACAAACGCGCACAAGGGCAGAGTTGAAATCGGTGGAATGCAGCTTACCTTTTGCGACATGAACTCGGTGACCACCACGGAAGCAGGCATTTTAAGCCGTGTCATTCAACCGGAAACGGGTGGATGGGACAAGGCGGCTGCCAGTGCCATTTTGAGTTTTTCTTTTTCAGCGGATGATCGTGAGCGAATGCAGGTGCTCCTGGAGAAGGCAAAAGCGGCTGAACTGGACGACGCAGAGCAAACCGAACTCAAGAACTTCCAAAAAGCTGGGCGCACTTTGGAACTGATGAAGGCCCGAGCACGCATCTCTTTGCAACAGGCTGCTGCGTAAGTCATGCCGAGACCGGCACGCATGCTGGAACGGCAGGTGATCGCACTGGCTGCTGGTCGATGCGAGTATTGTCGCTTGCCGGAGGATGTCTCTGATCTGCCATTTCATCTGGATCACATCATTGCGGAGAAACATCGTGGCTTCACGGTCCTGGAAAATCTGGCGTGGGCGTGTTTTTCCTGCAACATGCACAAGGGTGTCAATGTGGCCGGGATCGATCCGGTGACAGATGAGGTGGTCAGGCTGTTCCGTCCAAGGCAGGACACTTGGGAAGAGCATTTCAGATGGCAAGGCGCGTGGCTCCATGGGCAGACGCCCATTGGGCGCACGACTGTGCTGGTGCTGGAAATGAACGATCCTGACGCTGTCGTGCTGCGTGAGTTGCTGCTGGTTGAAGGCACTTTTTGAGGAGCGATGGCTGCTCTAGTTGACTCCATGACGGCTTGGTGAGACAAGGCCTTCGCATTTGACTTCCGGGCCAGCGCGCCAACAATCGCGGTCCCATGCCCAAAGCCAACCTTTCCAAAGACGAAGTCAAAGCCATGCTCCTGCTCGCTTGCGAGCGCATCATTGCTGCCGAGCCGATGTTGTCCCAGGCGGATCGTGATCTGGGGGACGGTGACCACGGCATGGGCATGGAGCGCGGGATGCGTGCGGCCACGGAAAAGCTCAACGCCGGGGAGGTGGAGAGCATCGAGAAAGCGTTCGCCACCGTGGGCATGGCGATGATGAGCAGCATGGGCGGCGCGAGCGGCGCGATCTTTGGCACCTTCTTCCGCAACGGCGGCAAGGCGCTCAATGGCAAGGAAACCTTCGATGCTGCTGGTCTGGCGGCTTTCCTGCAAGCGGGTGTGGATGGGGTGAAGCAGCGTGGGGGTGCCGCCATTGGCGACAAGACCTGTGTGGATGCCATGGAGCCTGCGGCTGCCAAGGCCGCTGAAGTGGCGACTCAAGCGCTGCCCGAAGCCATCACGGCTGTGGCCGCTGCCACCGAGGCGGGCAAGGAGGCCAGCAAAGCGATGGTGGCGAAGTTTGGCCGGGCGAAGACCCTGGGCGAGGCCTGCATTGGCTTCCCCGATGCCGGAGCCTGCTCCGTGGTGGTGATCATCGACGCCTTCCGCGATTACATCGTGGCTTGATTGGCGGAGCTTTCGCTTTCAATCACCGAAACGGTGATGACTGCCTACGGAAGACACGGAACAAACGGAAAGTCAGGCCAAGCCGCAAGCCGGGTGAGACACTTTTTGGGAAAGTGGCACTGCAAGTCCAGTTCCGTGTATTCCGTAGGCCATTCCCCTTTTTAGGTTCATTCAGCGTGGCCGGATCACCGGGCGCTGCCAGTCTTTCCAGAAGGCTTCGGTTTGCAGACGATGGGGGAGGATTTCGATGACCATGGGCATGGGCAGCAGGTCGGCGAGATCGTCGGCATCGTTGGTGTGGAGGTACTCCATGCCCCAGAGCTCGGCCCAGGGTTCGAAGCTCAAGGCGTGACGGTTTTCGATGACGTTGCGTGCGGCGTCGGGCAGGGCGCGCAGGCTGGCCACGCGGGAGAAGATTTTGCCGCCGCCGTTGTTGATGACGACGATGCGCAAGCGCGGGTGCTCCATCTGCGCGATGACCCACGGCGCAGCGAGATCATACAGCGTGCTGAGGTCTCCGACGATGAGCCAGCATTCGCCGGCATGCACGGCGCTGACACCGAGAAAGGTCGAGATGAGGCCGTCGATGCCGTTGGCTCCGCGATTGGCAAAAATCTCCACGCCGGGTTTGGTCGATTGAAGCGTGAGATTGAATTCACGAATCGGCAGGCTGTTGCCGAGAAACACGCGTGAACCAGCCGGAATGGCGTCGGCGATTTTGCGGATCCAGGCGGGTTCGGACTCGGGGAATTTGTCGAGTTCCGGCTCAAAGCGCAGGATGCCGCAGGGGGGATCGACGCGGGCAAACTGGGTGCTGCGAATGTTTTCCCAGGCGAGGGTTTCCACATTCTCGGTGCGTGCGAGGCCGCTGAAACCGGTGCGGGTGATGTTGGTGACTTTGATTTTGGGCTGGGCTTCCAGATCCCGCCACCAGCGCCAGGAGGGCACGGCACCAATGCGCAGTACGTGGGTCGGACGTGCGGACTGCAAGGCGCGTTCGCCGCCGGGAATCAGCAGCGGCTGCAGCGCGGGGAAGCCGTGCAGATTGGCGGTGGCTTCTGCAATGATGGGCGCACCGAGACGGGCCAGCAAGACGGCTGCCTCTGCGGCGTCTTTGGGATGCAGGCCCGCTGCGAGGACGAGATCGCATTCCAGCGAGCTGATGTGGCCTTCCTCGTTGGGCGCGGGCGGTGGAGCGGCGGCAAAGTCCACGCCGGGCACGTTGGTCTCCAGCGGTTCATCCAGGCAGACGTTGAGGTGCATGGGCCCATCAGAGCAGTGGCCTTCGTGGGATTCATCGGTGGCGTCCCAGTCGCCGACAATGGTGGCATAAACGCCGAAGAGTCCGGCCTGCTCGATAGACTGCGGAGCACCGCTGCCACGGTAGCTTTTCGGGCGGTCCGCAGTGACGAGGATGAGCGGCAGATTTTGGTAATGTGCTTCGATGGTGGCGGGCAGCAGCTCTGCCGCCGCAGTGCCGGAGGTCGTCACTACGGCCACTGGCTGGCGGTCGGCCATGATGCGGCCCAGCGCAAAGAAGGCGGCACTGCGTTCCTCAAAGAAATTCCACACCTTGATGCCGCTGCTGGCGAGCAGCGCAGAGACCAGCGGCGCATTGCGAGCACCAGCGGCGACACACACCTCACGCACGCCGAGGTAGGCGAGCGTGTGCAGGGTTTGCTGGATGAGCTGGGCCTGGGTCATGATTGGAGAGCCAGCAGGCGCAGCACGGCCTCGCGCTTGAGGCGCAGCTCGCGCCATTCGTGATCAAAGGCGCTGCCACCGACGATGCCACAGCCGGAGGGCAGGCTGATCTGGTCCCCCTTCCAGCAGATGCCGCGAATGGCCACGACGATGTGCGTCGTGCCATCGGCTTCGGCAAAGCCAAACGGGGCACCGAAAAAGCCTGGCACCTGCAACTGCTGCCGGTACTCCCGCAGTTTCTCCAGGCCCTCGGCATCGCGCGGCAGGCAGCCGACCGCAGGGGTGGGGTGCAGCAGCGGCACGAGCTGGGCGGGATCTGCAGCAGCGTGGAGGTGCACGTTCAGCTTGGACTGGAAATGCACGAGACCGGAGGTCTGGCACAGGGTGCGTGCCTCGCGGGAAACGACGCCGAGAGCCTGCAACTGCTGCGTGAGGTAACGCACCACGATTTCATGCTCCTCGATCTCCTTCACATCGGTCAGGAACGCGTCCTGATTGCCGGGCTTGGCGGTGCCGGCCAGCGCCATGGTTTCCAGGTGCTGACCCTGCACTTTGAAGAGCAGCTCAGGGGTGGCTCCGAGGAAGCCGCCGCCGTCTTGGACGTGGGCGTAACCCCACATGTTGGCGGGCGCGAGCATGATCGCTTCGAGCAGTCGGCGGGGGTCGCCAGCGATCAAAGTGCCGGATTCGGTGAGCACGGGCACCATTTTTTCCAGGCGCTTGGCCAGTACCTCGCGGCGGATGCGGCGGAAGGCCATCTTGAACCACTCCGTGGCGGGTTTGGCCCATTGAATCTGAGGCTTCTGCGCGCCATTGAGGGGCAGCGTCTCCGCGAGTGTGGCGGCGGTGATTTCATGCAGCCGCGCCGGGACTTTCCAGGGCTTGGGGTCCAGCAGGTCGAAGTCATTGATGTAGAAGGCTCCCCCCGCAGCCGGCGCGGTGGCCAGCGCGGTGAAGGGGCCTTCTCCCAGCCATGCCCGCCCATCGGGCAGCCTGAACAATGCGAATTCCATCATGCGATATTCCATGCATAGTGAAACGCACCGCGCAGCGTGCAAGATGGGAAAGTGCGACATGTGAACATCCTTTGCGCCGCGCCAGTCGAATCCTTTACCGAATGAATGCTGCCGATGAATTCCTCAAGGTCGCCGCCGACTACCAGCTCGGCGCGCTTGATACAGAGTCGCAACATCCGTTTACCACTTCTCTGTCCCAGATGGCGTGTTCGGATGTGGGGGAGGCGGTCAAGCTCATGCATCAGGTGGACATCCACGCCTTGCGGCAGTTTGCGGCCAAATCCGCCCCGCTGGCGGATCTCGCCCGTGCCATCGCCGCCACGCTGGCGGGCGGGCACCGGGTGTTTTTGTGCGGCTGTGGCGCGACTGGGCGGCTGTCGCTGAGTATCGAGGTGTTCTGTCGCATGGGGGTGCTGCCGGTGGCTGATCCGGAACGCGTCGTCGCCTTCATGGCCGGAGGTGATTTGGCCCTGATCAAGGCGATTGAGACCTTTGAGGACCACCCCGAATACGGCGCGCGGCAACTGGAGGAGCTGGGATTTGGCGCAGGCGACCTGTTGATCGCCACCACGGAAGGTGGCGAGACGCCGTTTGTCATCGGCGCGGCAGAACGCGCGGCGGAGCTTTCCACCAACCCCCCGTGGTTCCTCTACTGCAATCCCGACGAGCAATTGATCAAAGTGGCGGCGCGCTCCAAACGGGTGATCGAAAATCCGGCGATCCACAAACTGAACCTCGCCGTGGGGGCGATGGCGGTCTCTGGCAGCACGCGGCTGCAAGCCAGCACCGTGCTGATGGCGGCCATTGGCTTTGCGTTTCTGCATCAGCATGATCCCGAGCATGCGCCTGGGGAAGTGCTGCAATTGCTGCGGCATGTCGCGCACTGCGACGGGCAGTTCATGGTGCCGTTCATCGAGCATGAGGCGGCGGCATATGAACGTGGGGCGTATGTGCTGTATTCGAGCGCACGGTTTGGTATCACGGTGGTGACGGACACGACGGAACGCGCGCCGACCTTCAGCCTCGCGCCGTTTGAAAAGCAGGATGATCCCGCCGCACCAGCCTCATGGTGCCATTTCCTCATGCCGGAACAACCGGGTGCGCATGCGGCCTGGCAGGCGCTGATGCACCGCGAGCCGCGCACGCTGGAGTGGCCGGATGTGCGCCATGTCGCCGGTGCCGAGGTGTTGGCTTCGTATGACTTCTCCGCGCAGCTCGCGGCACGTCGCGGCATGCGCACGCATGAGGCCGAGCATTTGATGTTTCACATCGACGGCGGGCCCGGGGAGCTGGTGTGGGAGTTCGATGGTCTGACTCAGCGGATCGACCTGACCGGCATCCACGAATTTCATGCGCACCTGCTGCTCAAGATGCTGATCAACATTCATTCGACGCTCGTCATGGGCCGTCTGGGCCGCTACCTGGACAACCTCATGACCTACGTGAAGCCAAGCAACAACAAGCTCATCGACCGCGCGGTGCGCTACGTGCGCCTGTTGGCCCAGCGCCGCACCGGCAAGCTGCCGGGGTATGAAAAAGTGACGCGGCTGCTGTTTGAAGAACGGGACAAGCTGCAGCCTGGGGAGCCGATAGTGCTGAAGACGCTGGCGGCGCTTGGGGTGGTGGTGTGACCAAGGCGTCGGGGTCTCTGACCCCGGCTCGGAGGTTTGGGTGGTAGTCGCTCCCCCCTACACCTTGGGCTTCGCAGTTCGACTCGGGAGGGATGATTTTTCCCGCAGATTCAGGGAACCCACAGATTATTTCTTCATGGACCCAATCTGTGGATTTCCTGAATCTGCGGGAAAACAAAATCACCGTACCCATTGAGGAGTTTAAGCTTACCATGATCGAGTGATGAAAGCAGACTACCACATCAATCTCTTTTTCAGCGCCGAGGACGGCGGCTACATTGCGGATGTGCCGGATTTAAAATCGTGTGCTGCTTTTGGAGCCACACCTGAGGCGGCGCTCAAAGAAGTGCTCTTGGCAAAGACGGCCTGGCTCGCTGCGGCCAGGAAGCACAAGAAGTCGGTGCCAAAGCCGCGTTACCGTCCGGCCATCTATGCACTGGGGACTTGATGAAACATCCGCGCCAGCGGCAGCGTAAGCTCGCTAGATGATTTCTCAGCACGACCGCCAGCTCCGCGACACCACGCGCCGCCATTTCTTCAGCCAGTGCGGCATGGGGATCGGTTCGGTGGCGCTGGCTTCGCTGATGGCGGAACGCGGACTGCATGCGGCGAGTGCGGCTGCGGCGGCAGGGCCGGGGGTGATGAAGAAGGCGGATGTGACGCCGCGTGCGAAGAATGTGATTTATCTCTTCATGGCGGGCGGGCCGTCGCAGTTGGAGCTGTTTGATTACAAGCCGAAGCTCGTCGAGTTGAACGGGCAGCCGATCCCGCAGAGCTACATCGAGGGCAAGCGCTTTGCCTTCATGGGCACCAGCAACGGCTTCAAGCTGCTGGGCACGCGGCGCGAGTTTCAGCAGCGCGGCCAGAGTGGCACCTGGATGAGCGACATGCTGCCCTACATGCAGGGCGTGGTGGATGACATCAGCGTCGTCACCACCTGCAAGACGGAGTTGTTCAATCACGCCCCGGCGAAGCTCTTTATGAACACCGGCAGCGGCCAGTTTGGGCGGCCCTCGATGGGCTCCTGGGTCACCTACGGCATTGGCAGTGAGTCGAGCGATCTGCCCGGATTCGTGGTGCTGCAGAGCGGCCCGCGCGGGCCGCGTGGCGGCTCTGTGCTGTGGGGCAGCGGCTTTCTGCCGACGACTTACCAGGGCGTGCCGCTGCGTGGTTCGGGGGAGCCGATTTTGAATCTCTCGACCCCGGCGGAATACAGCGCGGCCAGCCAGCGGCGCGTCATCGACACCGCGCGCGAGCTGAACCTGTCACGCCTCGTTGAAACGGGTGATGACGAGATTCAAACGCGCATCAACGCCTACGAGATGGCCTGGCGTATGCAGAGCAGCGCGCCGGAACTCATCGACCTGCGGGGCGAATCCAAGGCCACGCTGGATCTGTATGGCGTTGATCCCGCGCAGCCTTCCTTTGCGCGCAACTGCCTGCTGGCACGCCGCCTCGTTGAGCGAGGCACCCGCTTTGTGCAGCTCTACCACACAAGCTGGGACAACCACGGCGGCAAGGGCGAGACGCTGGAGGATGATTTCCCCAAGGTGGTCAAGGATGTCGATCAGGCCTGCGCGGCCTTGATTCGCGATTTGAAATCACGCGGCCTGCTGGAAGAGACGCTGGTGGTCTGGGGCGGCGAGTTTGGCCGTACACCGATGGGCGAAAACCGCGACAAGACAGGCCGCAATCATCACATCGACGCCTTCACCATGTGGTTTGCTGGTGGTGGTGTAAAAGCGGGGCAGACGCTCGGCAAGACCGATGAACTCGGCTTCGGTGTGGCCGAAGATCCCGCGCATGTGCATGATCTGCATGCCACGATTTTGCATTTGCTAGGACTGGAGCACGAGAAGCTGACCTTTAAGTTTCAAGGACGTGACTTCCGGCTGACGGATGTGCATGGGAAGGTGCTGCACAAGCTGCTGGCCTAGGAGGGGCGCGCCCCAGGCTATTTCGCTCAAGGCGGGTGGGATGAGCATTGGAATTTTCGAGTCAGCATCCTTCAAAGCGTCAAGGCGCTTGTGGAACCCGGGGTTCTCATGAAAAATGAGGCAAGTGGCCAGACACCAGTTACAGTCCTTCGGAACCGAAGCTATCGCCCGCAGCACCTAAATCCGCTTATAAAGCTGCCATATATCACTCCCCATTCGATCTAGCACGATGACACCTAAACAATTCCTCAAACACCTACAGAAGCACGCGGCTTCGTTTGCCAAGGCCGTTGCCACCAACGAGGGCGAGTGGATCATCAAAGGTTTCATCGATATCCACCAGCGCGTGTATTCAATCTCGGTGGACACCAAGATTGTCTCGAAAGTCTTGGAGCTACTCCTGTTTCCAATGTTCGTCGAGTTCGCAAGGAAGCACGGGTTGCAACTTGAGCTGTGCCAGCACCAAAACTTTTATCCTGACCTCAGTTTCACCGACACTGCCTCGGGCAATAGATTCGCCGTAGACATCAAAAGCACCTATAGGGAAAGCGAAACCAAGGTGAATGGCATGACGCTCGGTGCTTTCACTGGTTATTTCAGGAACCGGGACAGCAACAAAAATACCCTCTATCCATACAGCCAATATGCCTCCCACATCGTTCTAGGTGTCATTTACACCAAGTGCGACGACGTGGCAGATGAGCGGAAACTGTTTTCTCTCGACGACCTCGCCAAGATTCCATCCGTCATCAAAGACTTTGAGTTCTTTGCCCAGCCGAAGTTCCGTATCGCGACTGCTCGCCCGGGAAGTGGCAACACAAAGAACATCGGGTCAGTCGATAAAATCGACACGTTGATCAACGGTACGGGTCCTTTCGCTGCATTGGGGGAGGAAGTTTATGATGATTACTGGATGTACTATCTTACGCGCGACATGGCCGAAGCTGTGGGAGTGAAACGCCCCTACATGAATTTGAAGACTTACTTGGAATACAAACAGCGCGGCAGTGACACTTTGAAGGCCCACGAAAAGGAAATCGCCGAACTCGCTGAGGATGAACCGGCAGAGGAGGATGAAGCATGAGCAGCCCGCCTTTGGTTCCTCCCCTGAAGTGTCAGGGAATAAAGACGAAACTCGTGTCCGCGATTCAGAAGGTCGCAGACACGCGCGAATACACGCGGTGGATTGAGCCGTTTTGCGGCTCTGGTGTCGTTGCTCTCAATGTGCAGCCCAAAAAAGCCCTGCTTTGCGATACCAACCTGCACATCATTAGCCTGTATCAAGGCATTCAAAGCGGGAAAATTACGGCGGCCATCGTTAAGGAGTTTTTGACCAGCGAAGGTGAAAAGCTGAAAACGCAAGGCGAGCCCTACTTCTACGAGGTGCGTACCAGGTTTAATGAAGCGCCGACGCCTCTTGATTTCCTCTTCCTCAATCGGTCATGCTTCAATGGCGTCATCCGCTTCAACAGGAAAGGAAAATTCAACGTGCCTTACTGCCACAAGCCCGAGCGTTTCGCTCAAGCTTACGTCACAAAAATAACCAACCAAGTCCGGCAGATTGCGCAGATTCTGAGCGCTGTGGATTGGACTTTTGAGGTGCGTGATTTTCGAGAGACTCTGGCGCAGGCGAAAGCAGGGGACTTTGTGTATGCCGACCCGCCCTACGCCGGGCGACATGTCGATTACTTCAACTCGTGGTCGGAAACCGATGAAACTGCGCTGGCAGTTGCTTTAGGCTCTCTGCCTTGCGACTTCCTCCTCTCAACCTGGCATAGTAACGAATTCCGCACGAACACTGCGATAGATCTGGTCTGGAGTCGTGCCGATTTTCACATGCAGAAGCGCGAGCATTTTTACCACGTAGGATCCTCCGAAGATTTGAGGCACCCGATGATTGAGGCTCTAATCTCCAATTTTCCAATGACTGAAACGGTTCCGGTAGTACGGCCAATCAATCAGCCAATGCTTTTCGCGTTGGAGGCGATGACAGCCGCGCCTACGCAAATAAGAATCCAAACTGTCTGAATTGATGACGTTTCGCATTTAGTAATGGATGATTATTGAAGGCAGAAGGGGGGGCTGATGGTAATGAGAAAAGGCCTGCGGCTTGTCGGCAGGGTAAAAAGGCGGAACGCCTCGATCCGACGACAGGCTGTAAGCTTATCGCCCTGCCTACTCCACCAGATAGAGGATGCGGCCGCAGGCTTCGCATTGGGTGAGGCCCACGGATTGCTTCAGCGACTGGATGACGCCCACGACGACCTTCATGTGGCAGCCGCCGCACATGGCGTTTTCCATGGGCACGATGGCGGCATCGCCTTTCTTGATGAAGATGCGGTTGTAGAGATCCAGGGCATCGGGATCGATCGGCGCGGCCAGTGTGGTGCGTTCGGCGTTGAGGTCATCGAGACGCTTTTTCACGCCGACTCCGCGTTCGTCGAGGGCCTTGAGTTCCTCGTTCACGCGGGTTTGCGTGCCAGCCAGTTTGGCCTGCGCTTCCTTCAGCTTTGCCTTGGCGGCTTCGAGTGCTTCCATCTGCTCCAGTTCGCCATCCTCCAGCTTGGTGACATCGGCCTCGTAGCGTTTGATTTCATGTCCGAGGGCGGCAAATTCGTCGTTTTTGCGGGTTTCGAACTGCTGGTCCTGCAGGCGCTTGATGGAGGTCTGGCGCGTCTGGACATCGAGCTGGATGTTTTTGATCTTCACCTCGATTTCCTTCATGGCCAGATTCGCGGCCTCTACGGCGGCCTGATCTCCCGCGAGCTGCATTTTGGCCCGGGTTTGCATCGTGGGGATGTCCTTGAGGTCTTTCTGCAGCGCACGAATGCGCTGGTCACGTTCCTGAAGCTGAATGAGTTTCGTGATGTCTTGAAGCATGTGACTGGATGTAAGCCGATGCGGAGAAAAAGCACAAGCTCTCTGTTGCTGGGTTCAGAGCCTGTCTTGACCGCCGCACTTCGTCTTGACCTGAACGCCGCCCGACGAAAAGGTACGCGCTCCCCACCCACCTCCCCATTCTTTTGATGAAACCCACTCTCCTCATCCTCGCTGCCGGCATGGGCAGCCGTTACGGCGGTCTCAAACAACTCGATGCCATGGGCCCGGCGGGAGAGGTGGTGCTGGATTATTCCGTCTTCGATGCGATCCGCGCCGGCTTCGGCAAGGTGGTGTTCGTCATCCGGCGTGACTTTGAGGAGCTCTTCCGCACGCAGATTGGCTCCAAGTATGCGGGCCGCATCGCTGTCGATTACGCCTTTCAGGATCTGCACGATCTCCCTGCTGGGTTCACCGTGCCGGAAGGCCGCACCAAGCCCTGGGGCACGGCGCATGCGCTGCTCGCCGCCGAAAGCGTGGTGCACGAACCCTTCCTCATGATCAATGCGGACGACTTCTACGGCCAGGATGCTTTTCAAAAGATCGCGGTGGACCTCACGCAGCCGCGTCCGCAGGACGGCAAGAGCCACTACTCGATGGTGGGTTTCTATTTGAAGAACACGCTGTCTGATCATGGCAGTGTCTCGCGCGGCGTTTGCACCTGCAATGCCAGCGGCATGCTGAGCACGGTGCTGGAAATGACCAAGATTTTCAAATGCGACACCGGCGCGGAAAATCGCGAGGTGGAGGGTGCTTACGTGCCACTGACCGGAGATGAAGTGGTGTCGATGAACTTCTTCGGCTTCACCCCGGACATCTTCGCGCACCTGCGCGCCGCCTTTGCGGCCTTCCTCGCCGAACGCGGTGCCGAGCTCAAATCCGAGTGCTATGTCCCCGCCCAGGTCGATGCGCTCATCGCCGCCGGTAAAGCAGATGTGCGTGTGCTGGAGACGACGGGGAAGTGGTTTGGCGTCACCTATCCTGAAGACAAGGCGGAGGTGGTGGCGAGCATCCGTGCGCTGATCGACGCCGGCGAATACCCGCAGTCGCTGTGGGGATAAAGTACTCACGAGCTTTAGCTCGTTCTGAGGGGCGCATGACTTCCAGAGCGAGCTAAAGCTCTCAACTACTTTCCAAACAACCACTCCACGCTGCGCATCGTCGCGCCTTCGTGGATCGTCAGCGCATCGTGGCCTGCCTGCGCCATTCGCTTTGCCGTGGCCTGATCCTGCAGCAGCGTGCGGCAGGCGGATTCCAGCTCTGCAAAATCAGCCACCTGCTTTGCACCGCCATGCTTCAGCAGCAGATCCACCAGTGGTGTGAAGTTTTCCATGTGCGGGCCAAAGAGCACGGGCTTCTGCGCCAGTGCTGCTTCGGCTGGGTTTTGGCCGCCTTTTGCGAGGAAGCTTTTTCCGACCACCACGAGCGAGGCGAGATGCTGCCAGGCGGCGAGTTCGCCGGTGGTGTCGATCAAGAAGACGGGCGCGTTGGCATCGACACGTGATCCAGTCAGGCTGCGCAGGGCAGGGGAGATGCCGATGCCTTGCAGAGCGGTGCTTATCTCCGCTCGGCGCTCGACATGACGGGGAACGATGAGGAACGCGAGATCACGCACATGTTCCCGCAGACGCAGAAAGACGCGGGCTAGTTCGATTTCCTCGCCTGCATGCGTGCTGGCGGCGAGGAGCGTGGGCTGTGATGGTGCGATTCCGATCTGCGTGAGCGCGGCGCGCAGTTCGTCGATTTTCGCAGCGGAGACGACCGCCCCTTCGGGATCGTATTTGATGCTGCCGGTGAGGTGGATGCGCTCGGCCTCGACGCCGAAGCCCTGCCAGCGGGCGACATCGGCGGCTTCTTGAACGAGCACCTGCTTCAGCAAGCGAAAGATCGGTCCGATGAACCAGGCGAACTTGCGGTAGCGGCGCTCGCTGCGCGGGGAGAGTCGCGCATTGACGAGTGAAATGGGAATGCCGAGGTGGGAGGCGGCAGCGGTCAGGTTGGGCCACACCTCGGCCTCCACGAGCACCAGTTGCGTGGGGCGAATGCGCTTCAGCATGAGCCGACCGACACCGGGCAGATCAATGGGGCTGTAGATGGCCACCACGCGGCCTGCCTGCTGCCCCGCCAGTTCTGCCGCGAGCGCGTGCCCGGTGGGCGTGGTGGTGCTGAGCACGATGCCGAGATCGGGCTGCGTTTTGAGCAGGCGCGAGATGAGCTTTTTCGCCACGCCCACTTCACCCACGCTCACGGCATGCACCCAGAAGCGTTCGCGCTGCGGCAGGGCATTGATGGCGGCCTGGGTGTTGGCGGGAAAGAAGCCGATGCGCTGCGCGAGATCCTGCCAGCGGCCATTGCGGCGGCGCATCTTGATGAAAGCGCCGGGCAGCATCACGACGAGCCCGAGGGGCAGCGCCAGATTGTAGAGAATGAGGCTAAGCGCTTTCGATGCCATGCGGAAGTTTGCGCAGCCAGACGATGCGGGTGGAGCCGTAATTGCGGTCGGTCAGCACCTCCCAGCCGGGCCAGCTTTTGGTTTCGCGGTTGAAGTGGTGACTTTCGAGAATGAGGTGGCTCTCCGCGTGCAGCAGCGTGGGCAGCGCTGGTTCGGCGAGCAGTTTGGCGACGAAGTCGGTGTCTGCATCGCAATGCGTGTAGGGAGGGTCGGCGAAGATGAGATCGAACTGCTTGCCGTCTTTTTCCAGCAGCGGCAGCATGCGAAAGACATCGCTGTGGCGCACCGTGGCACCCGTGAGCCGGGTCTTGGCAATGTTCTTGCGGATCACGTCGCAGGCCCCTTTGTTTTCATCCACAAACACCGCCGAGGCCGCGCCCCGGCTCAGGCATTCCAAGCCGATGGCTCCCGTGCCGGCAAACAGGTCGAGCACATGCGCGCCAGGCACGAGTTCCCCGAGCATCGAGAACACAGCCTGCCGCACCCGATCCTGCGTGGGACGGGTGACGGTTTTCGGGACTTCAAGTGCAAGCCCCCCTGCGGTACCGGAAATGATGCGCACAGGGTTCCTTTAGCGGTGAGATTTGGGGATGCAAGGCATGGATGGTCGCTGCCTCAACTTGAAGTGGATCACTTTTCATTTCTCCGCCGACGGTGCCGGAGTCTGAGGCGCAGCCCCTTGCAGATGCTTGTCGAACCACTCCATTTCCACCTGCGTGGCTTCATCGAATCCTTCTTTATACACGCCGTAGTGGGTGATGCCTTTGATGACGTGGATGCTCGATGGCGCCTTGCGTTCAAGCAGGCTTTTCTGCACGGCTTCGACGGTGGCATTGCTGCTCAGCTCTTCGTTCTCAGCCAGAACGAAGAGGGCAGGGGAGCTGATTTTCATGGCGGCATCAAGCGCGCTGAAGCCGATGTTTTTAACCGGATTCACGCGCATGTTGGCATAGGTCGCCATCTTGCCGGTCATCTTGCCGGTTTCGATCGGCACGGGTTCCACTTCGCCACGTGCTTGTTTGGTCGCCAGGTCGTAGCCATATTTGATCGCGGCAGGAGCACGCGCTCCTCCCATTCCAGGCACTTGTGCGGCGAGGCATTTCACTCGCGGATCATTCCCCGCCACCCATGTCACGAGTCCACCGCCGTAGCTGCTGCCCCATAGACCAATGCGATTGGGGTCAACATTCGGCTCGCCCGCAACGAAGCTGATGGCAGCGCGGATGTCCTCCGTCTGGTCCGTGTAGTTCATCTGCCAGCGCAACGCTTTGACTTTGATCGTCATCTTATTGTTTGCGTCAGGCGCAGGTTGCTGCTCAATGGCCTTGAGCTGGCTCTCACTCTGGCCCCAGCCGCGGTAATCAAAGGCCAGTACGATATAGCCCTTCTCCGCGAACAGCGGCGCGACCCGCGCCTGTGAGCCACCTTTCGTGCCGCCTGTGCCAGCGCAGAGGATGATGGCAGGGAGCTTGTCTTCGGTCTTGAGTCCCTTGGGCAGGTAGAGGTCTCCAGCCATGCGTGTCCCATCACTCCAGACAGAAACAGGCCGCATTTCGACGGTGTCGGGTAATGGCGGGCGCGCGCGTTTTGCTTTGGGAGTTTGTGCGGTAGCGTTGATGGCCAACGCTGCGAGGAGGATGAATGCAGTTTTCATGGTGGGGAGACTAGGGTTGCGCAAGGACGGGAACGGTGAGGTAGATCACGCGCTCGATCGGCCTGCCGTCGGCGGTGCGGAGCTTGAGGTTGATCTGGAGCTGGTGGCTCTTGCGCATGTCGGAGATGTCGAGCGTGAGTGTGCGGGCGTCAGCGGAGAGCTGCGCAGTCTTGATGGTGAGACTGTCGCGCCGGGGTTCCTTGGGATGTGTCACCGAGTAGTCGGATGAACCGTAAGCACCGCTCCAGAAATAATTCCAGCGTTCGGCGGTGAAGTGGGTGAGGTCAGTTGCGGACTGCGGATCGAGTGGATCGGAGAAGCGCAGTTCGATGCCGCTCGTCTTCACAACGAAGTCCACGGGCAGGTCGGCAGGTTTGCCGGTGTAGCGCACGCGATAGAGTCCACCGGCTCGTTGAGCGGTGGTGAGCCAGCCGCGCAGGCCCGCCACATAGACCTGGCCGTCGAGCGGATGCACGCGGCCACGCATGATGCCGGTGTCAAAAGGCAGATTCAGCGGCACCATCGCAGCCTGCTCCAGAGCGCCGACCTTGTGGCGCAGCGTGGCAAACAAGGCACAGCGCCCGTAGCTGGTGAACAGGAGCTGATGGCTGAGCGGTCCCCACTTGTCCGTGACGGCCCAGAAAGGGGCTCCGCTGGAATTGTCCACCATCCAAGGCAGCCAGGCCAGTGGACGGTCGTAGGCGGCTTTGGGCACGGGATTCTTGGGGCCGTAGCCGCTAAAGCCGAGTTCTTTGCGCACAGCAGGATCGCTCGGATTCACGGTGATCGTTTTGTCGCCCCAGGTCATATCGATCTTGCGCTGCGCGGAAGGCATCATGCCGTAGAAGCCCCCGGGGCGGATGAGGTTCACTTTGCTCGATGGCTGCCAGTGCCCTTGGTTCTCACTCACGGCGATCTCGCCGCTCGGGCTGATGGCGAGACCGTTTGGCACGCGCAATCCGGTGGCGATGATTTCTGACTTTGCGCCATCGGGCGACACTTTGAAAATCACGCCTTGATGTGGAGTCGTGATGTCGGGAAACCACGGCGTGGCTTTGCCGAAGTAGAAATTGCCCTCGCGGTCGGTTTGCAGGTCCAGGTTGTAGTCGGCCGGGTTGGTGGAGAGAATCGTGTCGTTGTTGAAGTTCTCATACTGGTCCGCCTCGCCATCCCCATTGTGGTCATGCAGACGCGTGATCTGGTCGCGGCCGAGCACATGGATCTTGCCGCGTACGATGCGCAAACCCAGCGGTTGGAAAAGGCCGCTGGCAAAGCGTCGCCAGGAAAGGTGTTCCAGCTTATCATCAATGCCGGAGACCACCCACACTTCGCCCTGGGCGGTGCAGACAGCGGCGCGGCCATCGTCAAAGAAATCGAAGCCCCCGAACAGCGTGTCCGCCTTCCACGGGTTCTTCAGCGGTTCCGTGATGCGATCCACCACATAAGCCGCATCATCCTTGGCGCGCTCACCTTGGGTTGGCACCGGCTGCGGCCAGAGCGGTGTGCCGCCGCGCGTCAACTCGCGCAAATCGGTGCTCATCGGCGACAATGCGAGTGCGTCATTCGGGGCTTCATGGGTTTTTCCCAGTGCTGCGATGTCGAGACGGAAGGGCTGATTTGCAGTGACGGATGCGAGCTTCAGAATCACTGCACCCTCATGAGCTTCCCACGTCACCCCTTCACCTCCTTCGCAAGCGACGAGGAAGGTCTCACCGCTCGCCGGATTGCGCACGATCCTGCCCGACTCCGCCGCCTCCAGCACGGCCCCTGGCACATGCAGCACGGTCAGCGCGAGTTCCTTCGCATTTTGTGTTGTTTGAAACGTGCGGGTGAAAACGGGCCATTGCTCCACGCGCTCAAAGCCCGGCAGTTCCAGCATGTCCACCGCGCCCACCGAGTAGTTGAGCACCACCTGCTTGCCGTGAACGAAAAGCCCCTTGTGATGCGCCCAATCCTTCGGCAGCGGGCCGCGTTTGCCATCGCGAGGATCGGCGAAGTCTCCACCTCTCGCCCATCCTGGCGTCTTCGGCGTGCCAAAGACCACCGTGCCTGCAACCGTCGGCGGCGGCGCATTGAAGCGCGGCACCGTCAGCCCATAGTGCCCGCCCTTGGTCACCCATCCCAGCGAGAGGCGCACCAGTTCCGAATCGTAACAAACGTAGGCGTCCGCATCCTTGCCCAGCGTGATCACCATCCCTTTGTAGCCGATGACATCCTCCTCGCCACGCCAGCGAATGCAGCCCGAGTAAAACGGCCCCCGCTGCTTCACCGTCGGATCCTTCTCAGGCGGCGCCTCAAGGGCGTAAACATACGCCGCAGCGGCTAAGAAAAGGGTGGCAGAGATGACTTTCATTTAATTCGAATAAAGTCATTTAACCCTGCGATGTGAAAGAGTTGCAAGGCAAAACGCCTTGTTCGCACACGCCTTGGTTTACATCCATCAACACCGCCAAGGCCGCACGATTTGACCCGGCTGCCGAACCGTTTATCGTCCAATATGATTTCGATGGGCGACATCCAGCGCTACTGCGACGGCATTGCCGTGGCATTTAAGCCGCAGCGCATCATCCTCTTTGGCTCCTATGCCTATGGCCAGCCGACAGAGGAATCCGATGTGGATGTGATGGTGGTGATGCCCAGGCAGCGCTACCGGCGCGACCTCGACATCCGCGTGCGCCGCAAGGTGCCTGCGGGCTTTCCGGTCGATGTGCTGGTGGAGCCGGATGACAAGCTGGCACGGCGCATCGCTGACCGGGAGAGTTTCATTCTGGACGTCACTCAACGAGGCAAGATCATGTATGAAGGCGGCCACGCGTGAATGGACCAAGAAAGCTAAGTCAGATTTGCACTGGCAGTCTCACTGATGCGTCGGCGCAAACCTCCTGTGCGAGATCAGGCCTGTTTTCTCTTCCAGCAGGCATCTGAAAAGTACCTCAAAGCCAGGCTGGAGGAAGCGGGTGTGAATGTTCCCAAGACGCATGATTTGGAGATGCTGATCCACTTGCTGAATCCCATCGAACCACTGTGGACATCTCTTTCTTCCGCTGCGCAGCAGCTCACGCGTTATGCCGTGAGGTTTCGTTATCCGGGCTACGAAGCGACGGCCCAGGAAATGAAAACAGCCCAGAAGGATGCCAAAGCAATTCGGCAGGAGGTGCGGCTTGCGTTGGGTTTGTAGTGGCGCGGCGGATGACGCCGGCGGTAAAGCGTTATCGCCGAGCCTCCGCGACTGCTTCTTTCCACGCAGCGGTGCCATCCGTTGTTAATGCCACCTCAGCCCGCAACTGGCGGAACACCTTCAATGCTTCGGCGGTTGGAGATTCACTCGCAGGCTTGGGAGCATCCTTCAAACGGCCTTGCAGCCAGGTCAGCAAGGACCACTGGTCATGCGTCGTCAGTCCGGCGACGGCAGATTTGATTTGAACGAGCGTGCTCATGGCTTGGACGGAGCTGGCAACAGTTCAGGCGGGACGGAGCCAGGGACTTTGTCTTTCAGCGCTTGGCGCTGCTGGTTTAACTCGGGCTCCACTTTGTGTCCTGCTTCCAGTCTTCGTTCCAGGATGCGAATTTCCAGTGGCAGGATGTTTTCAAAGTAACTTTCGGCGTCACATGCGCCGATGGCTTTTTCTTTTTCCAGCAGCCATGTCAGGCATTTGATCTGTTTCTGCGGGTAGGAGAGTTGTGCGTTTTGCTCCAGCCAGAGTTTGATGTCTCTACTCTCGCCAAATGGGGAGCCTTCCCAATACGGTTTGGTGTGCATCTGCCCGTCGCGTCCTTTCCGGCTGTAACCATAGGATGAATAATCGTCCGGTCTATCCTGGATCAAGTCATAGAGTTTCCAGTGGCAGGCATTTCCGACCGAGGTCCCCATGTAGTGATTACGGAAGTCAATTGATTGACGGTCGTCGTCCAGATGTTCAACGAGAAATGGCACCGCCTTCCCTTTGAAGGCCGAGAGTTTTTTAAAAGCCTCTTGGCATGCCTTATAGCGTTTCCAGTATTCAGGTTTCTCAGCTTCGACACCCGGACTGAAGATGATTTCACCGGTGGCTTTTTGATCTGCGAAAACCAGTTCGGAGATCAGCTTCTTGATCTCCGCTTCCTCGCCAGGCGATGCGACATTGCTCTGCTGGCAGAGACCACTGACTGGAAGCCACAATACCAAAGCGATGATGAGAGCTTGTTTCATAGGCATGGCATAGAGAGTCACTTCCCATTCTTAAACACATACAGCACCCCGTCATCCGCACCAAAGAGGACATACTCTCCCGCGATGGCAGGTGACGTTTTCACCGGCGCGCCGATCTCGTTGTGCCACACCTCTTTCCCCGTCTTGAGATCGAGCGCATAGATATACCCATCATCGCACCCAAAAATGGCGACTTTGCCGGCGCAGATGACGGCACTGCTGTCGATTCGATCTCTTGCACGGAATTCCCAGAGCTGTGCGCCGGTGACGCGGTCGATGGCGTGGAAGCGTTTGTCTCTTCCACCCACATAGACACCCTTGTCCCAGATGGCGGGGGCGGCGTAGTACTCGAATTCGCGCTCGCCGTATTCCCAGACCTTGGTGCCATCGGCGATGCGATAGGCACCCACGCGGTTGCCGTAGTGGCTGACGTAGATGACGCCGTCGGCGATGGCGACGTTGTTGCCGATGTAGGCCCCGACTTCGATCTGGCGCTCCTCTTTGCCGGTCTTCACATCGTGCACGTGAAGGACGCTGTCGCAGCCGCCGAAGACGACCTTGCCGTCGCCAACGGCGGAGCCACCGTTGATGTAGTAGCCGGTTTCAGCGGCCCACTCCTTCACGCCGGTTTTGGCATCGAGGCAGTAAATGGAATAGTCGTAGCTGCCGATGATGATTTTCTGTGCCTTGGTTTCGGGATTTGTCCAGACATTGGCAGCGGCGTGGATTTCGGCCTGAGTCTCAAATTTCCACACTTCCTTGCCGGTATCGGCGTTCCAGGCATACACAAAGCCGTCCTGACAACCCACGACGACGACTTCTCCCGCAAAAGCGGCGGCACCATCAAAGGCTCCCTTGGCCTCGGTCTTCCAAATCTCTTTGCCAGTGACGAGGTCGAGGCAGAAAAATTTGCCGTCCTTGCTGCCCAGATAGACCTTTCCACTGCGCACGACGGCGCTGGAGACGAGCATTTCGGCCTGCCCCTTGGGCTTGTCCATGAGCTTGAACTGCCACGCGAGTTCGAGGGGGAACTTCAGTTCCACCGGGGAGGTGCCCGTCATGGCCGCGTTGCCGCGTGAGTCCGGCCAGTCCGCCGTTTGTGCGTGCATAAAGGCTGGCAGGAGGAGGCTGAGGAAAAGCGTGGCGCGCATGAGTTTGGACTGTGAAACTGCCATGTTGTACGCTTTGTTGCAAACAAGCCGATGTCTGATCACGATCTCCAACAGCCGCCACCCATTCCACCCGACCTGCGGTGTGAGTATGAGGAGCGTCCGTTTCAGAACTGCACGCGCTGTGGCGAGTCCCTGCCGGACTTCCCCGGCGGCTTTCAAATCTCCAAGGCCTACAAGCGCGGTGAATGCGTGATGGAGTACGCGCTGTGCGACCACTGCCGCTCGCAGATGATGGAGGAGTTCTCCCAGGAGTCGAAGAAGCGGCTGGCGCAGTTTCAGGACGAGCAGGTGACGCTGGAGCGCGGGTTGGCATCCTGCGCGGTGTGCAATGCACGGCGTGATGCCCCGGGCATGGATGATTTTGTGATCACCGGCGTGTGCGAGGGCCTCTCGCTGCTGCACAGTGTGATGATCTGCGGCAAGTGCGGTGACACGGTGCAGGGCTTCATCTCGCAGAAGACGCGCGACACGTGGCGGCGTTTTGTGGACGACAATTTCCCCGGCCCACCACCGATGGACTCTCTGCCGGAGCCGGTGGAGGAGATTCGGACGCCGGTGCCGGTGATGTCGAAGATGTGAGGAAGTGGTGCAGGCAATCCTGCCCGCGAAGAGCGTGCTCGAAACGGGCAGGATTGCCCGTGCTACACACGGAACCGCGCACATGCGCCCACTTTCACGAGCCTTGATCAATGCCCGCAGTTCGCGCCTTCGGGATCGGTGTCTTCGACTTTGGCGGTGGCTTTGAGTTCTTCGAGGAAGGCGTTGAATTTTTTGTCGCGGTATTCTTCGAGGAAGCGGTTTTTGACGTCGTCCTTCACTTCAGCGAACGGACGTGCCACGGCGGGGCGGCGGCCGGTGACGGTGCAGACGTGGAAGCCGAGCTGGGTGGTGAAAACGGGGCTGATCTCGCCTTCGCCCATGGAGAAGGCGATGGTTTCAAACTCCTCCATGAATTCACCGCGCTTGAACCAGCCGAGATCAATCTGCTGCTGCTCGGCGGTGCGGTGTTCTTCCGCGAGCTTGGCGAAGTTTGCGCCAGCGAGAAGCTGGGAGCGGATATCGCGCATGCTTTGGTAGATGTCCTGGCGGCTGGTGGCTCCCTGGAGGCCTTTGGTGATGTGGGAGGCCTGGACTTCCTCGTCAGTCATGTAGTGCTTGAGATTGGCTTCATAGCAGGCTTTCAGCTCGGCCTCAGTCGGCTCGGGTTCAGGGGCGTAGATTTCCTGCAACGTTTGGTCCAGCCGCACTCCGCCGGCGACGTTGTCGCGGACGAGCGCCTCGTCTTTGACGGGCAGGCCGAGGTTCATGTAGAACTGCGTTTCACCGCCAGCCTCTTCGATCAGTTTGGTCAGACGGGTGGTGATGTCGGCTTCGGCGACTTCGGGGTGGCGGCGGCGGCTTTCCTGACCGAGGAGGGCGCGGGAGATGAGGTTGTCCTTGGCCATGCCGCGAAATTCGGGATCGCGTTCGCAGCAGGCCACCTGGAGGGTGCGTTCGAAGTGACTTTTGATGTGGCGGAATTCCGCCTCGATGATTTCGTCGTCGATCTGTTCGCCGTTGATGATAAGAGCCATAGTGGGTGACGAACATGGAGCGCGGAGCGGTGGGCGCAAGGTTTGACAATAAACCCGGGGTGGCCTAGAAGGACTTTGCCACCGCTGTTTGCCCGGCATGAAAGCTGCGAACCAGGCTGGCCCTATTCCAAGATGAAGAGATTGATCCAGTTTTTGATGACAGGCGCGGCTGCAGCGGCGCTGGTGAGTTGTGACACCCTGGCTCCGGTGCGTGCTCTCCCGGTGGCGTCGAATTCGCAGCATATGTATGCCGAAGGCGACAATACGCAGGTCATGCCGGTGATGCTGCCGGAGCGGCCCATGCTGGTGGCGACCTCCGGTCCTGCGATCCGTGCCGCCTCCTACCTGCTGCTGGATGCGCGCACCGGGCAGCACCTGGCGGGGCGCAATTTTGAAACGGCGCGGGCCGTGGCCAGCACGCAGAAGCTGGTGACCGCCCTGGTGGTGATGGACGCGGGCAATCTCGACAAAATGGTGCGCGTGCAGGCCTCCGACATCGCCGTGGAGCCCACCCGGCTGGGGGTGCGGCCAGGGGAGGTGTACTCGCGCCGCGAGCTGCTCTATGCCTTTTTGGTCAAGAGCGCAAACGACGTGGCCAATGTGCTGGCGCGCGACAACGCCGGCAGCATCAGCGCTTTTGCCGACAAGATGAACGCCAAGGCACGCGCGCTGGGCTGTGTGAACTCCCATTTCAAAAACCCCCACGGTCTGACGGTGGGCGGGCAGTACTCCACCGCCCGGGACATGGCGCGTGTGGCGATGGCCGCGTACCGCAACGACGTGATCCGCGATGTGGTGCGGCGGAAGCACCACGTCTTCCATTGGGCCAACGGGAAGGCTTCCACGCTCACGAACACCAATTCGCTGCTGGGGGCCATGCCCGAGTGCAACGGCATGAAAACCGGGTACACCGAGGCCAGCGGGCGTTGCTTGATCTCCAGTGCCGCCAGCGGCGGGCGTGAGGTGATCCTGGTGCAGCTCGGCACCAAGACGAAATACATCTGGGATGATGCCCGGACGATGATGAACTGGGGCCTGCACCGGCAGCGGTTCGGCGGCGGCGTGGCCATGGCCGCCGTGCTGGGAAATTGATCAACCACCGGTTGCGGCGAATCCATCCAGCGGCGACACTGTTTTCACTCCCAACGTCCAGCCCCGAATGCCGGTCACCAAGCTCGTCTGCCCCCACTGCGAAAAAGCTGTCGAAATCCAGGTTTCATCAGTCACTCGTTCACGCCCATGTCCGAACTGTGGACAACTGGTGATGCTGCAGATGGCGGAGAAGAGCACCAAGACAAAGCGTCGTGCGCTGTTAATGGTGCAGAAAGAGCCGGAGGAATCTTCAACAGGGACGTTTGGCCAGACGCGGATGACGGAACCCGCGTATGATCCGCAACCGCTGCAGGGAGACGCCTTTGAACGCATGCGTCAGGATCCGGAGATCCAGCAGTTCCGGCGGCGCCTGCTGATTGGAGCCGGTGTGGTGGTGTTCATCGTCCTCGTGATGGTGGTCGTGAGCTTGTTCCAGTCCGAGACGCCGACGCAGAAAAAACCGGGGGACAATGGGGAACAGGCAGATGTCGAGGACGCGGGGAAGCCGGCGGTCTCCATGGTCACACCTGACGAGCCGCAGCAGCAGGTGAACTCGGGCAATCTGGTGTTTCGCCCGCCAGGCAGCAATGATCTCAAAACCGCCGCGCCGCTGCCTGCTGGCGAAACCAGCGAGAATCTGTCAAAACTGGCGGCGGCAGAAGAAGTGCTGACGAAATTTCTGCAAGCGCCGAACTGGAAACAGCGCGCTTTGCTGGTGCGCGACCGAGTCCGGGTAGCCTCGTTGATGAGCATTTACTACTCAAAGAATGCGGATGGCCCGATGGAGTTTGATTCCATCGTCGAAGCGAAGGAAGTCTCCGCCAAATTCAGCGACCATGTGGTGGTGTTTGAAGGGGGAGGGCGGCGCATGGCCACGGTGGAGCATACGGCCAAAGGGCCGCTGGTGGATTGGGAGTCATTCGTTGGGGCGGGTGAGATGGCGTGGTCGGACTTTCTTGAGCTGAAACAGGCGGCCCCCACGCTGTTTCGTGTGCTGGTGTCACCCGCAGGACACTTTGAAAACCAGTTCGGCGATCCCGCCGCTCTGAGCTGCTACAGCCTGCGCAACGTTTCAGAACCGGGTGCCAAGGTGGTCTATGGCTATGTGACGAAGTCCAGTGCGCTGGCCAAGGAGCTGGACTTCCGGCTGCAACAAAGCGCGGATGCCACCGTGCCGATGATTTTGCAGCTCAAATTTCCCCCGGATGCGCCGGTGGATTTTCAGGTGTGGATTCACCACTTTGTGCAGGTTGGCTGGGTGACGCCCTGAGGGCTTGAAGAACACTATTTGCGTTATTTTTCGCAAAATCTGCAAGAAGGCCTGGGGCACCCCGTAATTCCTCACGTTATCAGCAACATCCCCTTACTTCTTTCCTTATGAAAATGCACTCTCTCTGCCAGGGCAACCACCTTGATCTGCGCTCCGGTGCCAGCCGGCGTGACTTCCTTTACGTCGGTATGCTCGGTGGCCTCGGCCTGACGCTGCCGGAGATGCTGCGTCTGCAAGCCGCGCAGGTCATGCCTGAAGTGGAAACCTTCAAGCCCGTGGCTGATGCGGTCATTCACATCTACCTCCCTGGTGGCATGGCGCAGCATGAGTCGTGGGATCCGAAGCCGTTTGCTTCGCCTGATTATCGCGGCCCGCTTACCCCGATCAAGACTGCCATCCCCGGTGAATACGTCGGTGAGAAGTTCGTCAACATCGCCAAGATCATGGACAAGCTCACGGTCATCCGTTCGATGACCCACGGTGAAGCCGCTCATGAGCGTGGTACGCACAACATGTTCACCGGCTACCGTCCAAGCCCGGCGATCAAATTCCCCAGCTTTGGCTCCGTGATTTCACATGAGCAGGGCAGCCGCAACAACCTGCCGCCGTATGTCGCGGTGCCGAGCGTGTTCGCTCCAGATCAGGGCACCGGTTACATGAGCAGCGCCTTCGGCCCTTTTGCGCTTGGCAGCGACCCTGCTGACAAAGGATTCACCGTGCGTGACCTGCTGACCCCGAAAGATGTGGATGAGAAGCGTTTCGACCGCCGCCGCAACCTGCTGGGCACGGTGGACGAGCATTTCAAAGCGGTGGAAAAAGCCGACTCGATCAGCGCCATGGACAGCTTCTACCAGGCCGCCTACGGCCTGATCAGCAGCCAGAAGGCCCGTGAAGCATTCGACCTGACCAAGGAATCCGACAAGCTGCGTGATGAATACGGCCGCAACTCCGCCGGTCAGCGCTTCCTGCTGGCCCGCCGTCTGGTGGAGTCCGGTGTGCGCATGGTATCCGTCAACTACGGCGGCTGGGACCACCACTCCAACATCAAGGACGCCTTCACTGGCCAGGCCCCGAACTTCGACCAGGCCTTCGCCCGCCTGATCACCGACCTTTCCGAACGCGGCATGCTCAAGCGCACGCTCGTCATGGTCAGCTCCGAATTCGGCCGCACACCCAAGATCAACGGCACCAATGGTCGTGACCACTGGCCACGCGTGTTCTCCGTCGCCCTTGCTGGTGGTGGTGTCAAAGAAGGCTACATCCACGGTGCCTCTGACGCCCTCGGTGGTGAGCCCGACCGCGATGCCGTGGGTCCAGAAGACCTTGCCAAGACCATGTATCGCCTCCTCGGCATCAACAGCGAGAAGCGCATCATGGCCGACGGCGGTCGCCCCATCGACATCGTCAATGGTGGCCGCATCCTCACGGAAGCGCTCGCTTAATTCGACGACGCGAAGACTTATTCAGAGAACCCGGACAGCGATGTCCGGGTTTTTTGTGCCTCGATCCTCAGAGCGACAGATGCCCCAACGCCAGCATGCCGTAGTAGGTGTACTCGCAGTCGAGCATGTCATCGGTCCAGTTGCCGTGAAAGCCGCCGGTGGCATTCCAGAGGGAATCGACGAAGTCGAGGCAGGGTTCTTTGAGGCGGGAGAAATCTGCCTGTACGGCATCGAGCGCATGCAGGGCCACGGCGGTGGAGAGCAGGTCGGGCAGGGGAGCGGCGGGGAGGGCCAGGAAACCGCCGGCGGGCAGGCACTGGCGCATCAACCAGTCCACGGCTTCAGCGGGTGGGGCCATGTCCATGTGGCGGTGCAGGGCCACCATGGCTGCCGTGGCGGTGGTGGAACCGACGGGAATGCCGGGTTCATTGGACCAGGCACCATCGGGAGTGCGCAGTCCGCCCATGCATGTGACCAGTCGCCAAGGCTCCGGCGGGATACCACCGAGGTCTTGGTAGGCCCCCCAGGCCAGCAGGCAGCCGTAGGCGCTGCCCTTGGCGCGTTTTGGAGCCTGATGGTAGCCACCATCCGGGCAGCGGAAGGCCTCAATGCGCGCGGCCAGAGCTTCACGCGCAGCAGCCGGGAAATCCTGCAGGCCTGCATTCGCCCAGCAGCGTGCAAGGCAGCATAGATGCACAAAGTCCTGCCGCTCCCCATCGCCAAATTGTGCGAGCCAAGGCCGCACATCTGGAATCGTGCTGGCAGCCACCGAAAGCGCTTGCAGGCCTTCGAGGCCAAACACCGTGTAGTAGAGGTCAGGCTTGTCATTGCGGTCTAAAAAACCGCCTTTAGAAGACAGGCGTGAACGCAAAAAAGCTTCCACCAGCTCCGCTGACTCGCCGAGGAGTTTGGGGGCCAGCCGGGCTACTTGCAGCATCTCAAGACGAAAGGACATGCGCACGCGCCTAACCCGAAGCCCGCGATGTCGCCAGAAGAAAGTGATTTTCTCGCTTGAGTATTCTTCGGCTTGGTCAAAACTCACGACCCGGTTAACCCGACTCCTTTGCTCACGTGGCGGAATTGGTAGACGCGCTAGATTCAGGTTCTAGTAAGTAACATTGTGCTGGTTCGAGTCCAGTCGTGAGCACCATCCAGCGGCAACAGTGCCGCCTCGGCTGACCGGTTAAACAAAAAGTCACATGCAAGACGCAGGATTCGTGAGGCAGGCATTTGCGGGAATCGCATCGCGTTACGTGCTGGCAAATCACGTCCTCAGCCTCGGCATCGACTGCCTCTGGCGGCGCAGCACGGCCAAGCGCATCGCTGAACTGCAGCCGCAGCGAGTGCTCGACCTCGCCACCGGCAGCGGCGATCTCGCGCAGGCGGTGCAGTCTGCCTGTCCGCAGGCGAAAGTACTCGGCGCTGATTTCTCCGTGCCGATGATGCGCGAGGCGCAGGCGCGGCACTTCCGCAGCCTCGTCGCCGCAGACGGGCTGGCGCTGCCCTTTCAAGACGGCGTCTTTGATGTGCTAACGGTGGCATTTGGTCTGCGCAACATGGCCTCCTGGCCTGCAGCATTGCAGGAAATGAGCCGCGTACTGCGTCCGGGCGGGCGCTTGTTTGTGCTCGATTTTTCCATCCCTCGCATCCCCGGCATCCGCCAGATGTACCTGTTTTATTTGAAGCAGATCATGCCCCGCATCGCTGGATGGATCACGGGCAAACGCGAGGCCTACGTGTACCTTTGCGGCTCGATTGAACGCTTCCCCTCGGGACGTGAGATGGAGTCGATGATCTGCGCCAATGGTTTCGTCAGCGCCAGTACGCGGCAGTTGACGTTTGGCATCGCTTCGTTGTATGAGGCGGTGAGGTAACTGCGCGTTTTAAAACTGCCCTTCTTTCAAGTCCTGCAACGCCCCGCCAAGATGTGCGGTGACGTCGCTTGCGCCGATGGATTCCATGGCCGTGTGATCTTGCGTGACAAAGCGCTCGGCGGCATGGCCGCACAACCATGCGCCCAGACCGGCGGCGTGATGCAGGGAGAGATGCTGGGCAGCAAAGGCGGCACAGACGCCGGATAAAACATCGCCCATGCCGCCGCTGGCCATGCCGGGATGGCCCGTGGTGTTGTAGAGCGTCGGCTGACCGTGAGTGCCGATCACTGTGCGTGTCCCCTTGAGCAGCAGCGTGCGCCCTGGTGCGGCTGCCGTGAAGGATTCAACCAGCAGGCGGCGGCTCATGCCCTGACCGCTGGGGAAATGGCGCAGCAGTCGCTCCATCTCGCCGGGATGCGGGGTCATGAGGTGCGGCTGGTGGCTCATGGCAGCGAGCACTTCGGGGTGCTGCGCCAGCATGGTCAAGGCGTCGGCATCCACGATGATGGGGAGCTTGGTTTGCTGAAGAACGGCGAGGATTTCCTGCTCATGCGCAAAGCCCAGCCCTGGACCGATGGCGAGGGCATCGAAGTTCATCTCCAGCACCGCGCGATAATCGGCGATGGTTTTGACCATCACTTCCGCCGGCATGCGCGGTGCGATGAAGGGATACACTTCATCCTTAACGAGCAGCGTGACAAGTCCCGCACCGGCACGAATGGCACCACGGCAGGCCAGCTCCGCCGCACCGAGAAATCCTGGCGAACCGGCCAGGATGCCGACGCGCCCCGCATTGCCTTTGTGCATGTCGTTGGCCCGGCGCGGCAGCCAGGCGCGCAGCAGCGGGGGAGTCAGTGCTTCAGCCTGGGCATCGCCTGCGGTGGCGGACAACTCCCGCAGCGGCACCCGCGCGATGCGTCCCACGTAATGGTCGGCACCATCGGCCAGCAGGCCCGCTTTGATCTGCGCTACCACTGCGGTCACGTCGGCCTCCACGGCATCGGCGCAGGCAGCGCCGTGGTCGCCATCAAGACCGGAAGGAATGTCCATGGCAATCGTCACGGCATGCCGTTGCGTACGCAGGCTGTTCATTTCACGCGCGAGCCCTTGCAACTCCGGTTTCAACGGTCCCTGGGCACCGATGCCCAGCAGTCCATCCAGGCTTACGACGGGTCCGGCGGGGAAATCGAAGGTGGTGGCATCCTCCAGGAGGTGAACATGGCCGCCCAGCACGGCCAGATGGTGGCGCGGCAGCGGCTTCATCGCGGCGGGTTCAGCGCTCAGCCGTGCGTAGAGTTTCCATCCAGCGGCGACGAGTTCGCGTGCGGCGACGAGCGCATCTCCCGCGTTGTTGCCTTTGCCGAGAAACAGCACCAGCGAACCCGCATGTGGCGCAAATTGCCGCACCACATCTGCGATGCCGCGTCCTGCTTCCTCCATCAATGCCGCCGCACTCACCCCGCGTGCAAATGCGGCTTCCTCGCATTGCTGCATCTGGCGGCAGGTGACGATCATGGGATTTCGGCAGCTTCCAGCAGGAGCGCTTTAAGTTGATAGGCGGACTCTAGAGTTGCCTGGGGCGTTTGGGTGGCAGGGAGGGAGAGGACACGGGTGCCCTTGGCCTTGGTGTCCAGCGCACGGCTGATGCCATCAATGCTCGCCACTTCGGGGCCGCCAAGCACCAGCAGATGCATCAGGCGCTCGCCATCGCGCTGCAGTCCTTCCTGCAACTTTTTTAGCGCTGCCGGAGTGTCTGGTAGGTAGGCGAAGCGCAAAGTGCGCACCACTTTTTCGCCTGTGAGTTGATGCGCGACGGACAGGGCTTCAGCAACGGCCAGCGCCGTGCTTTCCTGCTGTGCCGCATTGCTGCCGTAGAGCGCCAGGACCATCACCACTTCAAGCGGGCGTTGGGTGCCGGTGAGTTCGGCATCGACGAGCGATTGTTCGGTGCCGAAGCGTTCCCGCCGCACCGAGTAGCCCATGTTCTCCGCGCCCATGGTGGACTCCAGGTAGCCGGGGATGCTCAGGTCGCGGTCGGGCTTGCTCATCGCAGTGCGGATGATTTCGGCATGCTTTTGGATGCCTTCCACGCTGAGCATGCGCCGCAGGGCCAGCGCATACTTGAAGGAACGATCCGCCGCCTGGTCCTTCTTCCACTGCCAGATGCCAAAGGAAGCGATGCCCAGCAGAATGGTGCCGACGGGCAGCATGACGAGGGCAAAACGAATCCAGCGTCCAGGATCAGCAGAGGTGGGGTGGGCTTCAGTCATGGGAGTGGTACTCCATAGCGAGAATCGGCGAGATGCCACGTGGAATCCGCTTTTGAACCAGATCCATAGGGCATCCTGTTTCCGCAAGGTCGCGCCACTATGGGCTGCGGATCTGTTGCTTTACTTGGCTGCCTGAGTCACTCCAGCGGTCGCAGTCGTAGCTGGCGCAGTGTGTAAAAGGGTGCAGCCGATTCCGCCATGCGTCTGGCTCCTTGCTTGCGCTTTGGTCCGAAGTGCTCCCGCTGCGCCTCAAAGATGCCCTCCACAAAGGCCTTGCTGCCCAGCACCACGCCATCGGTGAAGTAGCGCACGCGCAGGCGCACCAGCTCCGCCGGGCTGAGCCTGCCTTTCTCTGCCAGCACGGCGCGGGCGGACTCGGCAGTCACACCACGAGATACCACTTTCTCATTCTGGGCATCTTTTACTTCGCGGCCCTCGGCATGCAGCAGGCAGCGATAGGCCGCTGCGGTGCCCGCGCTTTTCCAACCGTCCACGGGTTTGCCGAGTGCCTTGCATAGGCCACGTTGCGCTCGGCGACTGCCGCCCAGGGCCTCGGCGTAGCCGCACCAGCGGTAGTCCTTGGGATCTTTGACCAGACCGGCACGCACGGGGTTGAGATCGATGTAGGCGGCCATCGTGCGCAGGGGCTCGCCTTTGCCTTCGACCAGCACGCTTTTGAAGCGGTCCATCCACAGTGTGCCACGGCGTCCGCGCCGTTTGTTGAACCAGCGGCTGAAACGTTCTTTTACTTCTTTGACGAAGAGAGACAGATCGCAGAAGCGTTTCTTGAGCGCGTTCAGTCGCTGCTCGGCCAGCACCGCCATGCCGCGTGCGCGCAGATCGGCGAGCTCATCGCGCAGCAGGCCCACGTAGGCGCGGCTGTAGAGGATGCTGAGGTGCTCCAGGAGCTTTGTCTCGCCTTGAGGGCCGTCGAAGCGTTGCAGCCAGGTTTGCCGATGCGGCACCTCGGCGAGGAGGTGGAAATGATTGCTCATGAGGCAGTAAGTCACGACCTTGATGCCGGAAAACTCCGCCATGCGCCAGATCACCCGGCGCAGCGCTTCCTTCTCAACGTCATCAAAGAACACCTCCCCGCCGCAGGTGCGTGACATGACGTGGTAGCAGTAAGACTCCAGCGGCCCCTTGCCGAGGATGCGATGCCGCCCACCCGACCACGACCGCGCGCCGGGGTAGAGCCCGGTTTTCGCATTTACACCGACAAGCTGTTCTTCGAGCGGGAGCGCCTGTGGATCAGAGGATTGAGAGAGCTTCATGGGGCGGAAAATGGAGGTGGATTTTATCGATGCAACAACTAAATGCCTGGCATTTAGTTGTTGAATTAAGTTGGCGATTTTTTGTGGTATGATGACCTCCGGGAGTCTCGCGGAGGCGCGGCAACGCCTTGGCTGTCTTCCGCAGCCTTTCAGGGCTGGTGCATCGCGGGCGGATAGGCATCGCGGAGCTGAGTGGCTAGGGATAGGGGGCATTCTGCCAAGGAGCCAGGTGGTGTTAGGCGCGGTGCTTGGGGAGGATAACCCGCCTTAAATGGGGGCCATTCATGCCTGGGAGCTTGATTTCAACGTCCCCGTTCAGGTCCTGCGCAGGAAGTAGAACGCATAGGCCAGTGACGCCGCAGCGGTCATCCCACCCGGCACGTACAGTGTGCTGTAGCTGAGGCTGGGAAACAGCAGGGCGCTGACCACGCCGCCGGTGAAGAAGCCGGTGATGATGAGGAAGCAGAGGCGCACGCGCTGGTGATCCACCGGCAGGCCGCGGATGGCGTGGCCGAGGAAGATGCCGAGATCGGTGAACATGCCGGAGATGTGCGTGGTGCGCACGACGGCACCGCTGAAGGTGCTCATCATGGCGTTTTGCAGCCCGCAGGCGCAGGCGGCGCTGTAGAAGCCGAAGTCACTCCCGTGCTGGATCAGCGGCACGGCGGCGCAGAGCAGCACGGATTCCAACAGCAGCGCCACGCCGTAGCGGTGCCCGAGCTGCAGGGTGGTGTCTTGGATGATGAAGCCGCTGATGACCGTGCCGACGATGAAGGAGCCGAGCGCGGCGGCCAAGTGCCGCATGGATTCGTAGTCGAGCTGTGCCACCGCCGCCGCGAGCATGGACGTGGTGCCCGTGAGGTGCGTCACGGCCTGGTGCTTGATGCCGAGGAAGCCGACGACATTGACCATGCCCGCGATAAACGCCAGCACCCACGCGCCAGCCCAGACCCAGCGGGGGAGTTTAGAGATCATGGGGGATCAGTATGAGGCGGGTGAGAGGGAGGTGCATGGTGCCGAAGGTGCGGCGAGCAAGCATCCCATGGGCAAGGAGGAAATGCGAGGGGGGAATGGAGCGGGCGGAAGCTGCTTGGTGGTTGGCAGGGAACCAGCGGCGGATCACGGGGCTTGTGAAAGGGTCAGTCATGACGGAGTTCTTTTTTCGCTTGGGTGAAAAGTCCATACCCTTTACCTTGGTATATGAGGTTCCTCAGTGTTGTTCTCGCGCTTCTTTATTTTACGGCCTGTTCGGTGCCACATGACAGACCAATTTATTGTGATTATGCGCAGCTTGATGGACCTGAAACTGAATTGTTGTTTCGATCATATTCTCCCAAAGCAGTTCTGATCAAGGTTGATGCTGCACAGACAAGGCAAATGATTGCTTCATTTCCTGCCATGATGGACAATTACCTCAAAACGCAGAACGGCATGAATATTGAAAGCATTCTACTTATGCCGCTCTTATTTAAAGCGGGCCAGTATCGGTTGCAGATCGTAACCTTTGCGGATCAGGAGGGACGCAAATTGGCACTCGTGAACTTTCTTGGCTTGAGTCACAGTACAAAAAATTGGCGAAAACACTACTATACAATCAATGACGGAGGATCTGAAAATTGTCGCTGCATCATTGATCTAAACGCCAAAAAGATTCTTTTAGCTCAATGCAATGGTCATGGGTAAATAGTGAGAAAAAATCCCATTCATGCCTGGCAAGATTGGCTCTGTATCACACCACTGGTACAGACAACCTCACCGCTCCCCCTACTTCCCCCTAATCAACTCAATCGCTTTCACAATCACCTGGCCTTCGGCGTTGGGTTGGTCGGTGGGCCAGAGGGTGAGTTGGGTGATGAGGCCGTCGTAGCCGGGGGCGGAGGAGAGTTCGACAATGATGCTCGATTCTTTGCCGGACTCGGGAACGGTGAAGGTGGCGGAGTTGGCTTTGGTGGCTTGATCGCCGCCTTGTTTTTTCCAGGTGATGTGGCCGGTGCCGGAGAGGCCGGTCCAGGTGCCGGTGAGGCGGAGCTTGGGGGCGGAGGCGGCGGGGTAGGGCTGCACGGGGCCATCGACGACGGCGGTTTTTCCTTTGGCGATGGTGAGCTTGAGGCCGTCTTTGATGGGCCAGCCGGCATCAGTGCAGCCACGGGGCACCCAGTGCTGGCGGTCGCTGGTGAACTTCCACACGGGCGGGGTGCGAGGGCGCATGATGCCGGTGAAGTAGTCGCGCAGATCGGTGAGCTTACCGGCGCGGATCATAACCTCGAAGTCGAAGACGATGTTGTGATCGAGCGCATCGGTGGAGACGGGGCTGATGTACATGGTGGGCGAGTCATCGGAGTTCCAGGTCTTCACGGGGGAGCTGGTGCCGCCGAGGTAATTGTACACAGTGGGGTTGCAGACGCCGAGGCCCCAGTCGTCATCGCCCACGGCGGCGACCCAGCCTTCGGTGGCGATGAAGCGCGCCCAGGGGAAGGCCTGGCCCTTGGGCTTGAAGATGCGCGTGAGGCTGCCGCCGGTGAAGGGCTGCTCGCCGGTGTAGGCCATCAGGTGGTCCAGCGCGCTGACGGTATAGACGGCGGGCAGTTCTTGATTGTGCCCGCCATACCAGGTGTGGTCGGCGCGTTGATTGATGAGGCGGTAATGCGCGCGCAGCATGGGGCCTTCGAGTTTGAGGTCGGCCTCAAAGCGGCAGTCGCCAGGCACATCGTCCAGCGCCCACTGCATGGGGATGCTGACGAGATGAATGGCGGTGCCGGTGTTGGTGAGTTCGATCACTTTGGCGCGATGCCCAAACACATCGCCGGACTGGATGGGATTCCACGCCCAGTTTTTCCAGTTCTTGTGGTTCGGTTTTCCTTCGGGCTCAAAGGGGCGCGGGCCGGAATAGTACGAGAGCTGGATCTGCCGCCCCCAGTCGTTGTTGTTGATGAGGTTGTCGTGCCCCGGCGTGGAGATCCAGGTGATGGCGCCGCCGAGATCCTGGTCCACGCCGACTTTGATTTCACCGTTGTCGATGAAGCTCATGCGGTCGCCATGGATGTTGAACTGCGGGTTGGGCTTGGGATCAGCGGCAGGTGAAAGCGTCAGGCTGAGCAACGCGGCCAGGGCGGTGTAGAAAGGCGTGTGCAGTGTGGTGCGAAGGGAAGTCATGAGAAGAAGGGCGGAGGATGTGCGGTTGATCTGCCCCCGGAGTTTGAGCCAGTTTCTATGAGAGTCTGGCAGTGGCTAACGGCTTGGTTTGGGTGTTGTGTTTGGTTGGGGGAACTGCGTTGCCTTTCGGTTGACGGAGCGTAGCG